>ENA-ORXT01002103-ORXT01002103.1-marine-metagenome-genome-assembly--contig:-NODE-2103-length-24804-cov-215.960205_pt1 | contig 24804 bp, 15 predicted proteins | sample MGYA00237868_ERZ511482 | MGnify/ENA metagenome assembly ERZ511482
TTATTAGATTGCGCAGGATCAGAATTTGACGTTAGGATGACAGCAGATGATGTTTTAATTGTCACTCATGACAGTGAATATCACTCTTTACAAGTCGAAGAAAACACTTTTGCTCAGCTGTCTAAAGTAAAGTTAGACAATGGCGAGTCACTGCCCACACTTCGAGACTTTATAAAAGCAGGGATAAAAAATAATATCACTACTGGATTAGTCTGTGAAATCAAACCATCCAAGTCTAAAAAAAGAGGGGAACACATAGCAGAAAAGGTCATAGCCCTTGTCAAGGAATTAAAAGCTGAAAACTATATAAGCTCCTATATCAGTTTTGACTATAATATACTAAAGAAAATAATTGAAATAGATCCAAGTGCACAGACCCAATACTTAGATGGTAAGAAATCACCAGCAGAATTAGCGCAGGATGGTATCACTGGAATGGACTACCATATGAATGTCTACAAAGAAAACCCAGAGTGGATCCAAGAGGCAAAAGACTTAAATCTTACTCTAAACGTATGGACTGTAAATACTCAGGAAGATTTAGATTTATTTCTCGCATATGGGTTTGACTTCATTACGACTGACGAACCAGAATTATTACTCAAAGTAATGAGCACCAATCATACAAATAATGGATATCAAATGGTGTGGAATGACGAGTTTAACTATTCAGGCAAACCTGATTCTACTAAGTGGGGATATAACTATGGCTTTGTAGCGAATGAAGAAAAGCAATATTATACAGATCATCAAAAAAATGCCCGAGTCGAAGATGGCAACTTAATCATAGAAGCACACAAAGAAAAAATCAAAAACGAACAATACCAATCTGAGGAGTTTAAGCATAAAAGCTGGATGCGATATGCGGCTGAGATAGATACGGCACAATATACATCTGCCAGAGTAGTGAGTGCGGGAAAAGCCTCATGGACCTATGGTCGAATAGAAGTGAGGGCTAAGCTACCTAAAGGTAGAGGCATGTGGCCCGCCATATGGATGCTAGGCGACAATCAGCAAAATATAGGATGGCCTGAATGTGGTGAAATAGATATTATGGAGCATGTCGGTTATGAACCTGATACGATACATGGGACTATACACACGAAAGCGTATAATCATATGAAGGGGACGCAAAAAGGGAAAACGATATACATCGAAAATCCCTATGATCAGTACCATATATATGCAATAGACTGGAGTCCTCAAAAGTTAGATTTTCTCCTAGATGGCGTCGTGTATAATCGAATCCAAAACGAACAAAAGACTACTGCTGAATGGCCCTTCGACGAGAACTTTTATCTGATCCTGAATGTCGCTGTCGGAGGTACGTGGGGTGGCCGTCAGGGAATAGATGAGAATATTTTTCCTCAGCAGATGTTAATCGATTATGTTAGAGTGTTTCAATTGAAATGATACAGTAGTTAAATATTTTATTATGAATTTTTACATGCTTTTATTCATTGCACTTTTCATGAGCTGTGACAACAATCATGATCCTAAAATCGGTGTCATGACTTATAATATTAGATTAAATACCGCATCTGATGGAGAGAATGCATGGCCAAAACGCAAGGATTTTTTATTTACACAAATAAAGTTTTATAGTCCTGATTTTCTTGGAATTCAAGAAGCACTCCCTGATCAATTCCAAGATTTGAAAACAGTCCTTAAAAATTATAAAAGCATCGGTCATGGCCGTGATGGTGGGGATTCAGGCGAATATTCAGCCATATTCTATAATTCTAAAAAGTATAATGTAGAACAAAGTAAAACCTTCTGGCTATCAGAAACTCCAGATGAACTTTCAGTCGGATGGGACGCAGCTTTACAAAGAATATGTACTTATGGATTATTTACAAATATTGCAACTTCAAAAAAAATATGGATCTTTAATACTCACTTAGACCATATTGGTGTAGAGGCCAGACGTAAGAGTATGAAGCTCATTGTCGAAAGAATAAAAGAATTAAATACAGCACACTATCCAGTCGTACTCATGGGTGATCTAAACGTAGAACCTGACAGCCAATTGATTCAGTCATTATCTAAAGAAATGGTGAATACAGAGTCTATCGCACCGATAAGATTTGGGCCAACAGGGACTTTTAGTGGCTTCAATTATAACGAGCCCGTGACTAAGCACATCGATTATATATTCATCAGCAAATCAGAGAATATCAAAGTAAATAAGTATGCCATTCTAAGTGCAACCATAGATTTAAAATATCCTTCCGACCATTTTCCTGTCTATGTCGAATTAGAAATTAAATAAATAATCACAATATAAAATGCTGTCTTGGCTCACTAATTATTCAGTTATGAACATTAAATATTCGGCATTCTGTATTGTATTCTTTTTTGTTCAAGCCTGTGCTCCAGTTAATGAATCAACAAAGGAAAATAACCAGAAGCCTAATATTATTCTAATTGTCGTAGATGATCAGGGCTATGCCGATTATGAACCCTTTGATAATCATGATCCTCAAGTGGTGAATCCTCACATCTCGGCTCTCGCTCGATCAGGTATCACTTTCACACAGGCTTATACGACTGCTCCCGTATGTAGTCCCTCACGAGTAGGGATCCTCACGGGTAAAAATCAATTCAGATGGGATAAAAATGCGAGTTGGGGACCTGGACTTCCAGATAGCGTAAAGACTATCGCAGAGTACCTGCACGACAGCGGATACGCCACTGCCAGAATAGGTAAAAGTGATTTGGGAAGAAACTTTCATAAGTATAATGTAAGAGAATATCCTTTAGAGCATGGCTATGATGAGTTTCTGGGATTCAGTGCTCATGCTCATGATTATTGGCTGCTATCTAAAGACATCAGAGATCGGACTAAAGATCCGAAAGGAACGAGTGCTGTGCTAGGGCCACTCATGCATAACGATGGAGAAAAAAGTTATGAAGAAGGCTATCTCACAGATATTCTCACAGATGAAGGTATTCGGTATATAGAGAAAGAAAGGAAAGAGCCCTTCTTTCTGACGCTCGCCTACAGTGCTGTCCATCACTTGATTCATGAAGTACCTCAGAAGTATTTAGATAAATATAATGTTCTTCCCATTGCTAATTATGACCCAGATAGCTTGCTGGCATATGGTAAACATGAGGCAGGTACTTACTTGGCTTATTACGATAAATACTCTCGACATGGAGCGATCAAAGATGCTGACATGCGAAATTATTATTTAGCCAATCTGAATTGCCTTGATGATAATATTGGACGAATTATGAGTGCGATCAAAAAGAAAAATATCGAAAAAGAAACCCTGATCATCTATATTTCAGATAATGGTGGATCACCTCTAACGGGTGCAAATAATACGCCACTGACAGGAGGTAAATATTCCTTATGGGAAGGCGGTATCCGTGTACCGATGTCCATGTCGTGGCCTGGCCGAATAGAATCCAATCAGACTCAAGATGAATATGTCTCTGCCACAGATATATTACCTACGATAAGTGCAGCGGCAGGAATAAAATTAACGGACTCGACGATTGATGGGATAGATTTATTACAGCCCGATGATGATAGATTGTTGGTTTGGAAATGGCAAAAGACCTGGGCTGTTCGCAGGGGAGACTGGAAACTGACGAACTCTAATGAAAACCACTGGAAAGGGACACCAAATAGCTTGTATATCAAACCAATTTCTGATGAGCTGACTTTAAAATTATTTGACTTGAGTAAGGATCCTGGTGAAAGAGAAGATCTGGCCAATAAATATCCACAGAGAGTAGCGGATTTGAGGAATGCTTATGAGAAATGGATGATGACTAATGTTGGTCAGTTTTAGTACATTTCTACCTGAAGACTTAGAATAAGCGCGTGATAAATAATCTCATTCCTTGAAATCATTTATGAATAATGAAATGAATATTCTTGCTTTAAGAAAGTCAAGTCAATAACCCGACAGACCAAAAAACAGGACAATACGTTTTATACTTTATTCCAAGACTATACCGATATCTATCGATAAGAAAGTAGATCGAGTATTATATCCGAAAGAAATAGTAATGCTGATTCAAAAAATCCCTAACCAATTTCTCTTCGGTATAAGTTAACTTTGCATTTTCATTCAGGTAACTAAGTTACCAGAGCTTGCTAAAACAAATAATCTAATAGAGACACGCATGAAGCAAATTTTTTTACTCTTAATTGTCATGTGTTGGAATTTTTTAGGAGTCGCTCAAAAAGACATTAAAACCCATATTTTCGGGCATAGCTTAATCAATCATGTAAGTTCAATAACATCTCCAGAGCTCACCACGGCTCCATACTGGATCAGCCAAATGGCCAATAGTGCAGGACACCAGTACGCCATGAGTGGCCAATGGGGACAGTTAATGCAGCACCGCGATCTTAATGTACAGCCTCAGTGGGGTATCACAGGCGTAGATGGAGCTTGGGATGGCGACACTCAGAATTTTGCTGAGGTAGATTTTACGGGTGTCATTATCATGCCCAGTAATTTTGAGCAATATCAAGGACCAGATATTAACTATGAAGGAGGTTTCGATTACTCCCCAATTGATGCGACGATTGATGTGTTTGATTGGTGTATAGGACAGGAGCCAAACGTTAATTTTTACATTTATGAGCACTGGCCTGAGATGTCTAACTTCATAGGAGGAGCACTACCGCCTACACCTCAGCAATGGGCAGATTATAATGCTTATTTAGCAGGTGATTACAATCAGTGGTTCTTAGATTACCATGATGCCTTGGCTGCCCAGTTTCCTAATCAATGTATCTCACTTATACCTGTAGGGCCTATCATAAGCAAGTTACTGCTCATGTCTCCTTACGATCAAATAGACATCAATGATCTATATGAAGACCCTGACCCGCATGGTCGACCTACCATTTATTTTCTTTCTGCCATGATTACATATATGGCTATGTATGAAGAGCAGACGCCAGCAGCGTATCAGCCACCTTCAACTATTATTCTTCCAGTTGTAGTTGATAATTATAGTTTGATAAGAGATTTTATTTGGACAGAACTACAATCTTTTAATTATTCAGATGGCAGCAGTCGGCCTTTTTGTAATGCGCCTATCACCACGCCATCGATTGACCTAACCATTGATGGTTCAGGGATAACATTTCATCCCACTATATGTGATGACATTTTGATTATAGAAGGTGAATTATCAGAGTTCGATATTCAAATTATTGATAGCCTTGGTCAGATACATGATACGGTAGACAATAGCACAAATCAAAGCTCCTATGATATCTCAGGACTACCCGCTGGCATCTACTTTATACGCATCCGCAACCAATCCAATAATCAACTGTGGATAGAAAATATAGTTAAAATGTAAAGGTGATAAATATTTCTTTTACGAAGAATGACATAAATGCAAGCTTTTACTCCAGTGGTATATACTCCAGATGTCAGAGTATTAATTAATTGGAAACATGTTTTGATTGAGGTAGCATTTATTATCCATTATTAGATTCTCCATGGAGGATTGAGTCTATTTTCTCCTGCATAGAAGAGAATGATTTGATTACCATCTATGTCTTTTAGTCTTGCTTCTCGCCACAGCCATTTCTGATCAGTAGGTTCTAAATCAAATAAGAATCCTGCTTGTTTTAATACTTCTACTCTTTCATCCAGATCATCACATTCAAAATAGACGACGACTCCTTCGCCTTTAGGTAATACTTCTGTCTGATGAATAGAAAAAGTCGAATCCCCTGCCGGACATGCGAACCTTGCATAATGTGGTAAAGCTTCTACAATTAATATTAGACCTAGTTTCTGATAGAATGGGATTGACTTTATTAGGTCAAGTGAAGGAACTGTGATCTGATTTAGATTCATGCTTTATTATTATCTTCATTTAACAATTGACTATTACATCATATCATTCTTATCTCGGATATGTGACATCGATCTTAGCACCCAGCAAATGCATCAGCTGATACAGCCCAAAGAAAGTCCGATTGATATAAATGAAGTGTTCGCTGCCGCGGTTCATTTTATATTTAGACAGCAAAGCTTCTTTAGCGATCCTTTCTCCCGTCTTGGAGATTTCATCAAAAAATGATACATCTGAGAAGTCCCATTTTTTAGATTGATATGGTTTCAGTAGAAGAGAGAGCACTTCTAAGAAATTATCATAGTAAAACTGTTTCTCCTCTGGACCATCATCAGGATGCAACATCTCCAATTTATATAAGAGCGCCTCGAATGCTTCTTCATCTTCTAAGCAGCTAGGCTGAGTGAGTGCGAGAAAAGATTCAAAAAAGTCTTCAGGAATTTCTTTCATACAACCAAAATCGAGGACACATATCTTATCATCTGGAGTGATTAAGATATTACCTGGATGAGGATCAGCATGAACGAATTTTAACTCATGCATCTGATACATAAATAGGTCCCATATTTTTTGACCAGTATGGTTACGCTTTTTCTGTGTGATTTTAGAAGCGGTATATTCAGGAAGATGTACCCCATCTACCCAATCCATTGTAATGATCCTTTGGCTAGAAAGCTCAGGATAATAGCCAGGAAAAACATATGCATCGTCTATGGCAGCACATGCTTTTGTAATCCTCTGACTGTTAGCTAATTCTAGTGTGTAATCAGTTTCTTCGAGAAGCTTATGCTCTACTTCTTTAAAATACTTCTCTGCATCATCTAGCTCTAAGCGCATGATCTTACTTGCCATAGGCTTCAGCATGGCCAGATCAGAGCTAATTGACTCTGCCACTCCTGGATACTGTATTTTAACAGCTAAAAATTTTCCATTTAAGACAGCTCTATGCACCTGACCAATACTCGCAGCGAAGGAAGCCTCATAGTCAAACTCATCAAATAAATCTTCAGGATTCTGACCGAGGTATTGGCGAAATGTCTTCTTCACCAGTGGAGCAGAAAGGGCTGGCACAGAGAACTGTGCTAATGAAAACTGGTCTACATAAGCCTTGGGCAGAAGGCTCTTCTCCATACTGAGCATCTGAGCTACTTTCAGCCCACTTCCCTTTAGCTCCAGTAAGCTCTTCATGATATCAGCTGCATTCTTCTCATCCAGATCATCCTTATCTACATCTACTTGTAGAAGCTTAGCGCCATAGTGTGTAGCGTAATTCTTACCCACTTTAAGGCCAGTCTTCAGTATTTTACCTGCTCGATTCAGCTTACCCGTCGGGATCTTATCACTTGTCTTCATTTGTTTATCATTATTTAATCATCTGCTTGGTGTCCTATTTATCCTCATAATAGATGTTCTAAATGTTTATAATTTTAACCAAAAGGCTTTGACATCTTGTCTCGGAAAAAAATTCATTTTCTTGAGTGGCTAATTATCTACACCATAGATGTTTCATTTATTGAATTGCATTTTACTAATGCGCTCCTTCCACATGAACTTACCAAAGTCCAGCACACTCTTTATCGGCGTATAGTCTACCAGATCCATGCTGGCTTTGACCGTCTTCTCTATTGCTATATCTGTCTTCTCATGATTAGTAGAGTCATCATTAGCCCAGAAGTCTATCAGAAATAAAAGCTGTGCATAGTAAGCTTCTGATACGGCGGTATTAGTGATCTGATTGATCCTATCTTCTGCGCCACCTAACGGGATGATAGGCTGCTCATGAATGGCTTGGATGTATTCTGTAAAGTGCAGCTTTAACTTCTTCAACACTGAGATAGCATTGAGCTTACTATGGTGCTCTATGCTCACGTCTAAGAATGGCTCATTCAAGCTACAGTTCTCGAAGAAGGTATAGTAAAGCGAGAGCAATCTATCTCTCTTACTAAAGTTTGCATAATGTGGATCGGCACTGACTGTCCTGATCGCTGCAATCATGAGTTCTTCCCAGACTGTTTTCTCTGCTTCTTCGATGGTATCCAGATGCACGATGAACTGATCGGACTTCACCTTCTTTGATTTACAAAATTCATCTATGGTGATGTCGAGTCCATGGACACAGACATACTCCATGAATAATTCGATGATGTCTTCTCTTGATTTCTGTTTAGCTCTTGGCACACTTATAGTCTTTAGGGTACAACATCAAATATACGTCTAAGTTGCTCTCTACTTAGTATATTAAACATACAAGTGATTTATCAGAAGAGAATCAAAAAGCATATTAACAATCGATACCTTTATTATTACCGATAAGAATTATATTTAGATATAAAATCGGCTTAAACCAAAATGATGTATTAGTGTAACTAAATCATCATACAGGTTTAAAGGTAGTCGGCATCGTGTACTCTATCTTCACCAATGTAAATTATTCTATATATGAAACGTCTATGACTTAGATAATTAGACATCCAAGTAAAGACATTATTTTCGAGGGAATTGATAATCAATAAATTTTTAAATAAAGTGATATATGAAAGTCAAAATGGTCAGTATTCTTGTCGAAGATCCAGTATCTGCACATGCTTTTTATACAGAAGTGTTGGGATTTAAAAGTCATACTTATATGCCAGATCATCAGCTGGCTATCGTCATCGCTCCTGATGATGAGACAGCTACAGTGATCTTAGAACCTGTCAGTCATGATTTTGTCAGGACCTTCAAGAATGAAATTTATAAGATGGGTCTTCCATGTATCATATTTGATTCAAATGATGTTCATGCAGATTATAAGGCTCTTGCGGCTAAAGGTGTCATTTTTAAAAAAGAACCCAAAACTGATGAATGGGGAACCTCCGCTATATTAGACGATCAGCATGGTAACTTCATTCAGATACATCAGGATCTCTAAGCAGAGATAGACATTAGAGAAGCACCTGTTCATTAAAGTTGCATTATAATGACAATATCACCACAATTAATTAGATGGAAATCTTCCGGAGAGTTTATTAATTATGGTCCATTCAAACATCAAGTCTTTGTCAAGCAAATAGGAAGCGAATCTGCGATAGCTGATCGTACTTTACTACTCATCCACGGATTTCCAGAATCATCTTATTCCTATCATAAGATTCTGGATGGGATGATGCAGCGATTTGATCGAATCATCTTATTCGATATGTTGGGTTATGGACTTAGCGACAAACCTCTTGATGATTTTACTTACTCACTATTTGAGCAAGCAGACTTAGCTTTTAGAGTGTGGCATCATTTTAATATTAAAGGTGGTCACATGCTGTCTCACGATATGGGTGATAGTGTGGCTACAGAAATTCTGGCTCGGCATGAGAATGGACTGATGCCTGGTTGGTTCTCTGATGGTCTACAGAGCTTGACTTTCACTAATGGCAGTATGGTCCTTGAATTAGCTGCGCTGAGAGCCACCCAAAAGATATTACTTTCAAAGTACGGGCACCTCATGAAGAATATCACCACTTTTAAAATATTCAATCAACAAGTCAGAAGTGCCCATGGAAATGATCATTTATCAGAAGAGGACGTAAAACTGCTCTGGGAAGGCAACACATTACAAGAGGGTCATCGTAAGACTTATCTGACTATAAAATACTTAAACGATCGCAAGCGCTTCGAAAAGACGAGATGGCTTCCAGCACTATCGCAGACAAAGCTTCCTGTTCATTTATGCTGGGGAGATGATGATGCAGTCGCCCGTATTAAAATGGCCCACTATCTAAAAAACCACATTTGCAAAAATGCGACCTTAAGTGTTATGAAAGGTGTCGGTCATTTTTGTCAATTGGACGATCCTGTAACTTGGGTGCAGAAAGTCGCGGCGTTTTATCATTAGACTGGATGACAAATAATACCCGAAAAAATAGGTTTGCTGGTTTAGAAAGTCCCAACCCAATCTCTCCTCGGTATATTTCTGATCCTTATCAAGATATCATCAGGTCTATACTTTCTATTAGAGGATGAAGGCTAAGCTTTTTACATTGTGGAGTATATTGATATTCATTCATACAGTTAAGACTTAATTTATGGCACTACCATCACTTTTTGATAATCTACGACTACCAGTTATAGGAGCACCTTTATTTATTATTTCAGGTCCCGAGCTTGTCATAGAACAGTGCAAGGCAGGGATCGTTGGATCATTTCCAGCGCTGAATGCTCGACCACAATCACAACTGGATGAGTGGATACATCAGATCACAGAAGAACTCGCTGCTCATGACCGAGATAATCCGACACAACTAGCTGCACCATTTGCAGTTAATCAGATAGTCCACCGAAGTAATAATAGACTAGAAGAAGACATGGTCACATGCGCTAAGTGGAAGGTGCCACTAGTCATTACATCGCTCGGTGCGAGAGAAGACTTAAATGTCGCGGTGCACGAGTGGGGAGGGATAACCCTTCACGATGTGATCAATGATCGCTATGCACATAAAGCCATTGAGAAAGGAGCTGATGGTCTGATACCAGTAGCTGCAGGTGCGGGCGGACACGCTGGTGTGACATCTCCATTTGCATTAATGCAAGAGATTCGAGCATGGTTTGATGGTCCTGTAGCATTGTCAGGATCCATCGCTTCAGGTGCGGCCATTTTAGGCGCTCAGTCTATGGGTGCAGATTTAGCCTATATCGGGAGCGCATTCATAGCCGCTAAAGAAGCAAGAGCAGGTGAAGATTATAAGCAAGGTATAGTGGATGGTAAAGCGGCTGATATCGTATACTCTAATTTATTCACGGGGATACATGGTAACTATCTAAAGAAGTCTATTGAGAATGCTGGCCTAGATCCAGATAATCTTCCAGAAAGCGACCCGAGCAAAATGAATTTTGGATCAGGTGGCAATACTGATGCCAAAGCATGGAAAGACATCTGGGGCTGCGGACAGGGTATCGGCAATGTAGATGCCGTCCTTTCTGCTAAAGAAATGGTCAAAAAGCTAAGTCAAGAATATAAAACTGCTGCGGAGAGAATAAATGGCTTAGCTCAATTGAGCTAATTCAAAGACAAAACAATAGAGGAATAAGCAAGAAGGTGATCATAAATCAGCTATAGGTCATTCATAATACAGCTTATGGTACAGCCCATGGAAATTCCATTCAATCTAGCTATGGTTGTGTGGCTATGGCTTAGCTGAGTAAATTTAATGATACTCATCTCTCATGTATTGGATTTATATACTTTACCTCTACAACTAAAAATTTAACTCTAGCTTATTCTATTTGTTTTATACCGATGCTATTTTATACCGATATCTATCGGTGCAAAATAGCATCGGTATAGACATAATTTATTCATGAGCTCTTTATCTTAGCACCTATAAATGAAGCAAAAACCAATTCTCTACCTCATACCAACTAACATCAGCGAAGCCCCACTGGATAAAGTATTGCCCCGAATAGTTATACAGAAAATACACCAACTTAAATACTTTATCGCAGAAAGAGCTAAGACTGCCAGACACTTCATTAAGGCTACCGAGCCACCGTACCAGATCCAAGACATATCGGTTGAGGAAATGGATAAGCATCAGAATTACGCCCTACCAGACATCTGTCACGAGTGGATGAAAGCAGGTCATGACATAGGTATGGTATCAGAAGCAGGAAGTCCTTGCGTCGCAGATCCTGGTTATCATGTGGTGAATCTCGCTCGGAGCCATGACTATCAGATCAAGCCATTAACCGGACCTAATTCTCTCTTATTGACACTCATGGCGTCAGGACTCAATGGGCAAGGCTTTAGTTTTCATGGGTACCTACCACAAGATCAGAATGCGATCAAGCAGAAGCTGAAGGCCATAGAAGGCCAAGCGCAAAAGACAGGCCACAGCCAAATTTTTATCGAAACACCATATCGGAATCAGAAGCTTTTAGAATTATTAGTCAAAATACTATCACCACAGACGAAGCTGTGCATTGGAGTAGATCTAACCAGCAGTAATGAGCAGATCAAGACATTAAGTGTGAAAGAATGGAAACACGCTATGAAGAAAATAGACCTTCATAAAAGACCAGCTGTTTTTATCATTGGAAACTAATTAGTTTTTCAGTACTTTATCTCTCGAACTAAACGGCTTCGCATGGCCAAATCATTAATTAATCACCTGGTCAAAAATTATCTGAAATGGCGCTACAGCCGTATCGAAGCCATGCGCTCCAGACCGATCGAACTTCAATCAAAAATATTGGAGCAACTGCTCAGTAATGGAGTACACACAGAATGGGGTAGAAAGCACCATTTTAATCATATCAAGAATAGAGACGATTTTAGAAAAGCGATGCCGCTTCAAGTCTACGAAGATTTGCAGCCCTATATCCAGCGGATGATGCATGGAGAAGAGTCAGTGCTGTGGCCTGGTAAGACAAGCTGGTACGCTAAGTCGTCGGGGACGAGCTCTAATCAATCTAAGTTCATACCAGTCACGAAGCAGAAGCTTAAGCAAGCGCATGTGACATCAGGCTGGGATGCCCTGAGTATTTATTATCATCATAATCCTGAAGCTAAGATGTTCTCAGAGCGCAGCCTGCTCATAGCAGGTTCAATAGAAGCCTATGACCATCACCCAGAAAGCCGGTATGGCGATGTATCTGCGATCATGGTCCATCATATGCCATGGGTGGGCAGACCATTTTATTCGCCTAACTATAAGTTTTTACTTCAGCCAGACTGGGAGCTGAAGATAGAACACATCGTAGAGCACTGCATAGACCATCGGGTGACTGCTATCATCGGCGTCCCGACATGGGTCGTCTCGATCTTTAATGCGATCTTAGAAAAGACAGGGCAGTCGAATATTCATGAAGTCTGGCCTGAACTTCAGGTATACATGCATGGGGGCGTTGGATTTGATCCCTACCGTGATATGTTTCAGCGATACTTACCGAAGCCGATGGACTATTTAGAAGGGTATAATGCTTCAGAAGGATACTTTGCCATGCAAGATGATTTAAATCAACCTGGTCTATTGCTACTGACGAATAATGGTGTCTACTATGAATTTCTTCCATTAGAAGAACTGGGAAAAGATGAGCCACAGACCATCGATCTGCAAGATGTCGAATTAGGTAAGTGCTATGCCATGGTCATCAGTACAGTATCTGGACTCTGGAGGTACATGCCTGGAGACACAGTTTGTTTTATATCCACTGCTCCCTATCGGATTAAAGTCACAGGAAGGACCAGCCAGTTTATGAATGCCTTTGGAGAAGAACTCATCGTGTCCAATGCTGATCAGGCTATTGCACTGGCTGCTCATCATCACGAAGCGACTGTAACCGAATATACGGTGGCACCGATATATATGGATAATCGTAAAAAAGGAGGTCATGAATGGTTGATAGAGTTCGGAGAAGAGCCAGAATCAATCAAAGACTTTGCTCATACGCTGGACAGGTACCTCCAATCAGTTAATACAGATTATCAGGCTAAGCGCCATAAAAGTATTGCACTTGGCTTACCCCAAATTCATAATCTACCCAAAGGCACGTTCTTCAACTGGATGAAGCATCATGGTAAACTTGGCGCTCAGCATAAAATACCAAGACTATCCAATGATAGAAAAATAGTCAATCAGATTTTATCCTTTACAAGCGAATCGAAGATATATGCCTAAAGAATTTAATGAGTTTAATGAAATGCTGAAGCAAAAGGAAACTGCTTCCCATGCAGATCTGCTGGCTGCCATCACCCATCGTGTCAATGAAATGATGCTAGATGATGTAGAACTCTTATTCAGCTATCTTTACAGACTTGACGTCGAAGAATCACAGATAGACTATATCATAAATAAGCAAAGGACAGTACCCGTCAATGAAGGACTTGCCAAACTTATTTTTGATCGCCAGATGGCGAGACAAAAAACAAAGAAGCACTATAAACAAGAACCAATAGATGGATGGGATGACTGGTCTGCAGATTAAGGTATTTAATAATAATATGACGCTATGATTGTTACGACAAAAGGGATCATATTAAAAAGCATCAAGTACGGTGAGACCAGCCTAATTCAAGATATCTATACACAGGAATTTGGCCTGAAGTCTTACATCGTCAGTGGCATTAGAAATAAAAAGAAAGGAAATAAGTCAGGGCTGCTGCAGCTCATGGGCCTCGTCGAGATCGTCGTCTATAATAAAAATAACAATACGCTCAATCGAATCAAAGAAGTGAAAGCAGATCGCCTGTATCGCAGTATTCCATTCGATGTGATTAAATCTACGACTGGTATATTTATCACAGAGGTAAGCAGAAGATCCATTACGGAGAATGAACATAATGAGGATTTATTTAGATTGCTTTATGACAGTTTCATTTATTTAGATGAGACAAAGCACTCGATAGCCATATTTCCAATTTTATTCATGATTAAATTGTCAAAGGAATTAGGCTTTTCTCCTGCGGATAATTATACCCAAGCCAGACCAATCTTCAACCTGATGGAAGGAGAATTCATATCAGATACGATCTCATCTCAATATAATATGGATGAAGTAGCCAGTCAGTATTTTTATAGCTTGTTACATGAAGAATATGATATCTCCCATGCATTCCAGGTCCCCAAGCGAATCAGATTATACCTATTAGAGGAGCTGATAAAATTTTATCAAATACACATTAATAATTTTGGAGAGATTAAGAGTTTGGATATTATTCGACAGGTGTTGAACTAGTGAAGTTAAACAGGATTAAGGGATTTTGTGAAGTACAAGATTAAAATGGTCTGGAGTTTATTAATGCATTAGGAATTAATAAGGGATTACAAATCAAAGTTTAGATAATTCCACATCAGTTCATCCCCATAGAACCGACAGTCTCCTTCTCACCCATAAGCGCATTATAGATCACAGTCTGAACTCTTGGTCTATATTCATTCCTGCCAAATTTATTATTGGTCATCGATGGATAAGTCCGATTAGACAAGAAAATATAAGTGATTTCATTTTCAGGATCTATCCAGACACAGGTACCGGTGAATCCTAAATGCCCAAAGGTAGAAGCTGGCGCTCTTTCTGACATATTCATTTTACGATCTTCATTCAGCTCTTTCATATCGAAGCCAATGCCACGTCGGGTAGATCTGTGAAATCGCTTGGTAAACTGGGTGATCGTTTTAGGCTTGAGGTATTGTCTGCCGCCATAACTACCGCCATTAAGCATCATCTGCGACAGCACTGCCAGATCAAAACTATTAGAAAATAGACCAGCGTGACCACTGACACCTCCGAGCATCGCGGCACCCATGTCATGCACGTAGCCATCTACGACTGTTCCTCTGAAGTAATTATCTTTTTCAGTGGGAGGAATTCGCTTCGTATCAAACCGATGTAATGGATTAAATCCTGCCGTCTTAAGTCCCAGGGGCTTATAGAATTCTGAGTCTGCAAATAAATTAATGGGCTTTCCTGACACATTATGAATGGACTGATGCATGATGTAGAAAGCCAGATCACTGTAGCGATAGTTTCTTTTTTCTCTAAGCTTACTACCTAATATTCTGGACCAGATAGAATCGCGATAATCGGTTCTCAGATATAACCTATCCATTACTTTAATATTAAATGAATCAGAGACACTTTTTCTATAATATTTGAGATCGACTTTAGCTTTTTTCCTTTTAGGAATCAGGGTGTGCTTATAGAAGGGTATCCATCCTGCGAGTCCGGCATGATGTGCCAGCATGTCTTCTATGATGATGTTAGCTTTATTACTGGTGTCAGCTTCAGCAATATATTTTTTTATCGGGTAGTAGATATTAAGTTTTTGATCCTCGGAAAGCTTCATGATGGATATGGTAGATGCCATGATTTTAGTCACTGATGCCAGATCGTATATATCATCCGTTTTTACTTTTTGCTTTTTATTATAAGTATGATGACCATAACTTTTATGCATGACGATCTTACCATTTTTAGCGATAAGAATTTGGCAGCCCGGGGCTGCCTTTTTCTTTATCATCTCTGCGACGATGGTATCTATAGCAGCGAGTGAGTCAGAAGAAAGGCCTACTTCTTCGGGCATAGCATATCCCATCACTTGTATATCAGGAGAATACAGCCCTAATCCTTCTGGGAAAATATCAGATGCTGTGACGGGCAGTCTACCATCTATCTCATAAACGCCAAATAATGCTTGTGCTGCTTTATCTTGAGTCAGATCATTGTCCTCATAAGCGACTAAGACCTGAGGAATATTTTCAAAGTATTTGAGTGAATAAGGACTTCCAAAAATGGTGAGGATGACCTCTTTACCACTATCGGCAATTGCACTGATAAAATCTACAGTACTGCGCTCTAAGCCAAAATTTTTACTGGCATATTTACTCATGTCTTCTATGCTGATAATGATCTGATCATAGCTCGACATTTTGTTGAGTAAGCTTGGGGCTTGGCCAGATAGGTTCTTCTGAAGCATATGAAAGTGAGATGCTGTAGCATAGCTATCAATTCTCTTTTGAAATGTAGACTTTGCTGAACTACCAAAATGAATGGTCGCTATCTTCTTTTGCAGCGCATTGGTGATCGGGATAGCAGACTGATTATTTCTGACCAGCGTAAGTGACTTCTCTACCAGTTTGGCTTGTAGCGCTTGACCTTCTTTACTATTGACATCCTCGATGACTTTATCTTGATTAAATATGTACTGCAATCTATGCAATCCCAGATCATATTTGCTGGCGAGAATTCTTCTCACACTAGCATCGACTTGTGACTGAGGTATTTCCCCTGAAGCGATTGCTTCTTTCATGGCATTGATGGCATTAGCCATATTATCTGGAAGCAGGATGATGTCATTACCAGCTTTGAAGGCTTCGACTTCAGCTCTACCATTCTTATAATGCTTCGTGACACCTTTCATTTCCATAGCGTCTGTGATGATTAAACCATTAAAGCCCATTTCATTTCTTAGCAGATCAGTGATGATTGGTTTAGATAAAGTAGCTGGCCGATTCGGTCGATCATCCAGAGCAGATATCTGCAAGTGAGCGACCATGATGGCAGCGACACCTTGATCGATTAAGCTTTTGAATGGTAATAATTCTACACTGTCTAGTCTGGCTCGATTATGCTCTATGATGGGTAGATCATGGTGAGAATCGACAGCTGTATCGCCATGCCCAGGAAAATGCTTCGCACTACATATGATGCCTTCATCCTGCATACCTTTCATGTATTGATATGCTTTAGCAGAGACTTCTATGGGATTCTCGCCAAAGGATCGATTATTGATGACCGGGTTTTCTGGATTGTTATTGACGTCTACGACTGGAGCATAGTTAAAGTGTATGCCGACGCGCTTCATCTCTTTGCCGATCTGTCTACCCATCTGATAGATCAGCTGATTGTCTTGTATCGCACCCAGCATGAGCTGTCGCGGATAGCTGATCGTATTAGCTGGAAATCTCATACCAAGGCCCCACTCTCCATCAATGCTGATCAGTAACCCTGTCTTAGCTAATTTCTGGTAGTCATTCGTCAGCTTCACTTGCTTATCTGGACTGCCTTGAAAAAAACATAGTCCTCCGACATGGTAGTCTTTAATTTCTCGCTTCACCTGTGCGATGTGATCTGCACCTAGATTAGAGTGCGCCCTGATGATAAATAGCTGACCTATTTTTTCATCCAGTGACATGGTGCTCATTTTCAGATCTATCCAGTTATTTTTATCCTGTGAGATAACACCCATAGATATCATCAGAAGGATGGTTAGGATACTTATTTTAATCGATACGTACATTCGGATCTATTTCTTTTGCTTTATTAAATTGCACTTGAGCTTCTTCGGGTCTTCCATCATTCATATAGGCTTTACCAAGGTTAACATACGCACCCGCTAGTTTAGGTTCGAGTGAGACTGCCTTTGAGAAATAATTAATACTCTGAACCACTTCTCCTGAGAAGCCATAGGCAGTCCCAATTAGCCTATTTGCTTCATAATCGTCAGGCATGATTTGTATGGCTCGCCTAAGATAATCGATGGATTTGGTTAAATTATTTTCCACTTGCCCATAATACCTCCCTAATTCTCGATCATTGATCGCTGCATTCTTAATGGCATCATCATACCCTGGATCTATGCGTAACGCTGCTTCATACTGAATAGCGGCATTCTTATAATCTTTCAGATAGTGATATGAGTTTGCTTTAAGCAAATATGCATTTTTATATGTTGGGTGGATATCGATGGCTTGACTAGCTCGCTCCACCGCTTCTTGCAGCATGGTTTCCTTAAGAGGCTGGTCTGTTTCCTTATATGCTGCTGTGGATAATGCACCTGCAAGAGCATTATTAAGCTTAGCGCTATTTTTTGAAACGTGCTTATCCGTCTGAAACAGATTGTAATCGGATGACCAAGCTTGGTTACGACTGATGGTTTTGATGGAAAATAATAGTAAAATAACCGTACTCAACCCATAGAATGCAACTGGTTTAGATTTTAATTTACAGAGACCATATGCTATAAAAAATGCAAATCCGAGAGAAGGCATGAATAGAAATCTTTCTGACATATTGGTCCCAATCGGGAATACAATATTAGAGACAATAGAAATCGTAGCAAAAAAGTACATGATGGCATAGCTCAAGATGCTTTTCTTTCTTATTCCTAAGATCATGAAGCAGGCCATGATCAGATACATAATCACACTAAGCCACACTGTCACATCGCTAAAACTCATGATGTCAATGTGCCGAGGATAATAGTCGTGTGTCAGCGGATGTGGGAAGAAAAGTAACTGAATGTACTTTCCTAAAGTGAATATTATCGTTGCTAATCTCTCACCACCACTGAATGGTACATACTGCCCATTTACCATTTTTAAGTACGGATTATTCATCAGCTCAGAGGGAGCTGCGCCAAAGTCAAATCCAAGAATGCTCGCACGAATGAGAATGAATGCTATAATTCCAATAAGTGGTGCCGCTATGGATTTAATACTCATGCCTATCCCAGATATATTCTCACCATACGCTCTGAAGTACCATACGCTTAGAGGTATGACTGCTAAGAATGTCACAGCATTTTCCTTGGAGCTGATGGCTAAGAATATGGAAAGGGTAGCCAAGCAGTACCAATACACCTTCTCAGTATCTAGCGCTTTCATCATTGAGAGTAAACATAATAGACTGCCGAGCATAGCCATGATTTCATCACGACCCTTGATATTAGCAACGACTTCTGTATGTACAGGATGAGATATGAAGATCAGCGCGGCAAGCAGAGCTATAAGCCTCATATCTACTTTCTCCTTTATAAATCGACTTATGATCTCAAATATTAGAATCCCGATCAAGCCATAAAAGAGAATATTAAGCAAATGACTGATGAATGGATTATGACCAAAAAACTGCCAGCCTATGGCAAACATGATTGGTGTCAATGGGCGGTACCGACCTCCTGAGACAAGATTAGCCTTGCCCTCTTCTTTAAAGAATCCATAGAATGTATCGTACTTCAGTAAGCCAGGTATCCCATCGAATCCTTGAGTGGTATACATATTATCAGTGATCACGATGGCGTCATCCTGCACATATTCATGACTAAGTGTATTCGCATATAGTACTAATGCAGATAGCATGATGATCACCCTGACCAACCATGGTTTATAGACTAAAGTCACGAGTCCTGTATGAGCTTGTGGCTCATCGCCTGTCGATTTCTTGACGATCTGTTTTTGATTCTTCTTTTGAGAATTTTTCAGAAGATATATGCTTGAATTACAATAAACTTACAAATTACGTAAAATTATAATATGTAATTGAAATTTTTTGTAGGGAGTATTCAACCTTGGCAAACATAAAGTAAATACTTTTCTTCATGATGTGTCTTAATTATGAATTTAAAACATGCTTTGAATTTAATTCATCATGTGCTTTTCGCAATAAAAAATACTCTCATGCATAGAAGCTCTAAGCAATGATTATATTTAGATAACAATTTACAAAGATGAACAGAAACATAGGACTTACTATTTTTATACTTTTCTTTATTTGTAAAGCGTATTCACAAGCACCAGTGAATGATGACTGTGTAAATGCCATTTCCATTCGGTGTGGAGATGTTGTCTCAGGTTCAACAGAAGGGTCAGACACTAATTTTGAAAATTTTGCTTGCTATAATGAATTTGATCCCACAGTATGGTTTAAGTTTATGGGTGATGGACAGGTGCAGACATTCAGATATGTCAGTTCAGATCACGCTTCATTTCAGCTCACCATCGTATCAGAGACATGCAATCCAGGAGGCAGTTTTTTTTGCAGAGGCGATCACTACCTATCTCAAGGTGATAGTGTGAGAATCAATACAGAACCCAACATAGAATATTTCATCATGATTGAGACTGGGTGTTGTGGTGATTCAGGAGAATTTGAATTCTCTATTGATTGTGAGCCGACGATAGAAAATGATCTCTGTTCTGGAGCGCTACCTTTGTCTTGTAATGAAAATATCTCTCTTTATTTGAATGATGCTAGTAGTGAGCAGGTTAGCTCATATTGCTATTCACAAGACGTCAATGATGTGTGGTACAGGATAGCAGGAGATGATATGTTTCACATCTTCGAACTAGATGAAAAAGATGAAAATATAAATTCAATTATTCGAGGAGACATATATAGAGGTGATTGCAATGCGCGATTTGATTTCTGTCCACAGACAATTCAAATAAGTAATCATTATTCGTTCAATTCCTTCTATGCTGAATCAGGAGAAGAATATATCATTAGATTTTTCTCTAATTCTGATGTATCTGATACTACTGAATTAGAACATATATGCATGCTTCCTGCCATGAATGATTTATGTGAGAATGCAGAAGAAATAGCTTGTGGTGATAAGTTAATAAATAACACGATGTTTGCGAGCTTTTCAGAAGAGTATAATGGTTGTAATTCTGAGAACACACCTGATTTATGGTATAAAATCATTGGAGATGGAATGCTGCATGTTTTATCAGCAGATACAATTGAAGGAGTTAATATAAATATTGACATTTACCAAGGAGATTGTAATTCAGAATATAACAATTGCATCCAAACATTTTTGAGTCAACCAAATGAATACAACGATGCGAAACCTTATAATCTTTATGCTGAATTAGGAACTACATACTTAATCAGGCTTTATAATAATGGAAATGGTTATTTTGAAATTTCTAACGACTGTATGGTTCCATTGGAAAATGATCTTTGTGAGAACGCAATAGCCATTAATTGTGATGAAGCTATTGAAGGAGATTTACAGTTTTCATCACTTTCATTTATTGATTACCCGTGTCACAATCATCAAGGAGAATATGATCTTTGGTATACTATAGTTGGTGACGGTTTAATTCATAGCATATCCATAGATAGCCTCGAATTTAATTCCATATCGATAGGGATTGCGGAAGGAACTTGTACAAATGTTTCTCCAGATTGTCATAAATTTTTCAACCTTCGTAATATTTCAGAGTACTCATTTGAGACTGAAGTTGGAAGAGAATATTTTCTTAGAGTCTCCAGTGCTCAGCAAGCAGGTTTTTATAGACTACGACACTCTTGTTCGGAACCCTTATCTAATGATGAATGTATGAGTCCTGCGCCTTTAGTGTGTGGTGAGCCAATAGTGGGATCAACTTCTACAGCAACGATATCGTCCGATATAAATAGCTGTTATTATATCAATGAAAATGATGTCTGGTATAGCTTAGAAGGAGATGACCTCATACACGTTTTCAATTTAGCGAATTCACCAGATGGAGAAGTGGCACTATATATTTATGAAGGTACTTGTGACAATCCTGTAGAAAACTGTAATTGGAGTTTCAGTCTTTACAACGATGTTAATTTTTATGCTGAAAGCGGTAAATCTTACTTAATCCAACTGACTGGAGGTTGCTGCGGCAACTATTTTGACTTTGAAATCATGCATGAATGTTTTACTCCACTGGAAAATGATGATTGTATAAATGGAATCGATTTAAGTTGTGATGAAACATTAATAGTTGATTTATCAATTGCGACTCCCACATACTCATCTTTCTGCGGCAACTCAAATGATCATGATCTATGGTATAGAGTCGTTGGAAATGGGCAACTGATTTTTTTTGAATCTGAATCAAGCAATCCAGTAAATATAGATGTATACGAAGGTTCTTGTCCTATAGAATATTTTCCTTGTCCTACGTCATTGTCTCTTGAATCTGGTAACAATAATTTTTTAGCAGAGTTAAATCGAAACTATTATATCCGCATATCTTATTATACCACTCTAAGTCCATTTTCTTTGACTTTGTCCTGCGAAAATATTGCCTCTAATAATGAATGTTCTGATGCATTGGAAATTGAATGTGGACAAGATATCATTGGCAATACCAGCCTAGCCTTAGATAGTGAAAATAGTAATGGCTGTGGATTCAACAGGAATAAAGACTTATGGTATCGCATTGCAGGAGACGATAATATTCATTTATTTTCATTCATTGATGGGACAATTGGTCAACTCGAAATGAGTATTACCACGAATGGATGCAATGAAACTCAAGGTGATTGTTTGACTCAAGTTTTAGATTCTAATTATAATATTTCAGTTGCTATGGAATCGGGTAAGGAATACTATATAATAATATCAGGTAATTTTTATAATGATGAAGGGTCGTTTAGCATATCTCATGATTGCAGAGCGCCAGCAATGAATGATCTTTGTAGTAGTCCAGAGCCTATACAATGTGAACAAACGATTATTGGAAATACTGAAAGCGCCAGTAATTCTATGGATTTTTCAGGTTGTCAATATACTGATCAATCAGATCTATGGTATACACTGTCAGGAGAAGGATTGATTCATTCCTTCAATTCTGTCATGAGTGAGTCAGGATGTATCACTCTTGACTTTTTCGAAGCATCTTGCCCTGACCCATATGATCAGTGCATATTCAGCACTATTTTAGGTAACTCAAAAAGTTATAAATTTTTAGCTGAGACAGATACTGACTATTTGATTAGGGTCACATCATGCTATCGAGAACCTGGTAAATTTGAATTGAAGCATGAGTGCTTTGAAAGTCTGGAAAATGATTCATGTGAAAATCCAGTATCCTTGGTTTGCGGTGAGCGTATCTCTGGCAATACCTCTTTAGCTTTCTATTCAGATGTTTATAATGGTTGTAATCGGGAGAATGAACCGGATCTCTGGTATACCATTTCTGGGGATGACAAAGTTCACGTTTTTGATTTGCAACAGAGTTCGGCTGATAATTTAAGGCTAGATATTTATCAAGGAGACTGTGGCACATTTCAGACATGCATTCTCAATAACGAGTTGTCCCTTGACGGTAGTCATTCTTTTTTAGCTGTAAATGGTGAGGAATATTTGATCAGAATCTATTATCAATTTAATGATTCTGGGGGCTCTTTTTCGCTTAATTATACTTGTGAAAATCCGCCTGACAATGATAATTGTTTGAGTGCTATTCCTATTTCTTGCACGGACAATGAAGTAAACGGAGATCTCACATATGCAACAAGTGATCATCTGGATAAAGACGTATGGTATAGTTTAGAAGGAGATGGTCAATTACATATGTTTCTTTATTTATCAGCAGGCAGTTTTACAGACGTTGAAATTTATAAGGACTCGTGCAATGGGGATTTAAGTACTGCTTTATTAATTGAAAGACTTTCATTGGGAAATGACCCGTTAAGTTTTATTGCCGAAAGTGGAGTTCAATACTTGATTCGTATAGTTCAAGGACAATCAGTAAAAGGAGCAGAATTTTCATTTATTCATATGTGTATGGATCCTGTAGAGAATGATCTATGCATGGACGCTTTATCAATTACTTGTGGGGAAAATTTTTCTGGAACCACTCAGAATGCTACATCAAGAAACATTTATAATGGTTGTGCAAATGAGGGTCAAGATGATATTTGGTACAGGATAGAAGGAGATGATCAATTTCATTATTTTCAGTTGTTAGATCTAGATGCTTCTCAAGTTAGTATAGACATTCTTGTCGGAGACTGTAAGGTTCTACTAGGTGGCTGCTCTGAACAATTACGGTTATCTAAGGGACAGGAGGGCCGTTTTTTTGCGGAGAGTGGTGTCACGTATTTGCTAAGAATTTATAACCCAAATTTTGGAAGCGACAGAGGTTCGGGATTTTTTGAATTCAGCCATAGCTGTTATCCATTGGCTGAAAACAATGAATGTGTTACTGCAATGTCCATCAGTTGTGGTGATTTGATTCAGGGTACTACTAAAACTGCAACTATTAATCAAAATAGAAATGATTGTTATCGCAACTTATATTCTAACCTTTGGTATCAAATACAAGGTAACGATCAAATCCACTCATTCAATTTAGTCGAATATGAGAATCTTGGGATTTCCGTAACCGTATTTGAAGATAGTTGTGACAGTACAATGTGCTTGTCTACCTGGTATTTACGACAGTATCGCTCTCATGCTTCTTTCAAAGCTGAAGCTAATAAGAATTATCTGGTCAGTATATCTAGTGGCTGTTGCAATAATGAAGGTTATTTTGAATTTGAATACAGTTGTCAAGAGCCTGTAATTAATGATGATTGTAGTAATGCAATAGCTCTTTCTTGCGGAGATCAAATAAATGCAAGCCTGATACAAAGTTCTTCTAGTAGAATTGTGAGAGAATGTATTTATGAAAGGAATAATGATCTGTGGTATTCTATTTCAGGAGATGGTTTGGCCCATGCCTTTAGATTACCAGATATTTATAGTCCTTCAGTATTCATACAATTATACAAGTCGACTTGCGAAAATAGATTAGACAGTTGTTCTTCTCAGTTACTTGATTTAGATATTAATAGAACTAAATATTTCTTGGCAGAACAAGGCGAAGAATATTTAGTAAGATTCTACAGTGGCCAATTATTTGATTTTCAATACTTACATGAATGCTTTAGTGAGGA
>ENA-ORXT01002104-ORXT01002104.1-marine-metagenome-genome-assembly--contig:-NODE-2104-length-24790-cov-178.370250_pt1 | contig 24790 bp, 23 predicted proteins | sample MGYA00237868_ERZ511482 | MGnify/ENA metagenome assembly ERZ511482
CCATCGTACTCCATGGTCACTGTGCTGCTGGCATCATCCTCTATCCCTCGGCAAGACACACAGAAATGCTTGGCATCTACGATGACGATGACATCATTCGTATCGAGGATCTCTTTGAGGCCTTCTAATATTTGTCTGGTGAGTCTTTCTTGGACTTGGGGCCTTCTGGAGTAATAATCGACGAAGCGATTAATCTTTGATAACCCGATGACTTTGCCACTGGAGATATACCCGACATGAGCTTTGCCTATGATGGGCAGGAAGTGATGCTCACATGTGGACTTAACAGTAATGTCTCTTTCGATCAGCATCTTATTGTACTGATATTTATTTTCGAAGAGAGATACAGATGGGCGATTGGCTGGGTTGAGCCCTTTGAATATTTCTTTAGTAAACATCTTAGCGACTCGCTGGGGCGTGCCCTGGAGGCTATCGTCTGTCAGGTCAAGACCAAGTGTTTCCATGATCTCTGTAAAGTGCCTTGAAATAATTTCTATCTTTTCATCGTCACTGAGTAAAAAGGCATCTGGTCGCAGTGGAGTATCCAGACTCGTCCCAACATGCAATTCGCCTAACTCATCTGAATGATTATACCCTTTAATATCATTTTTTTTTATCGAATCCATAGGCTCAATCTAGCTTTGTCAAATAGTTGCCCTGTCATAACAGTCACCTAGTTAAAATGTTTTACTTTCAATTTAGATATACTTAACAGCTATGAAGAGTCGATTGATACAAGCTTTTGCATTTCTCTTGGTCCTGCTACTACACATCAACTGCAAGAGCAGTAATGCCATCATTACTTATGCGTCCAGGACGCTGACTAATGAAGGAAATATCAGAATAGACAGTACGAGCTTTCGTGGAGGCTTCACAGCCTGTGAGCCAAGTATATGCATCAGTCCAGCGGACCCAAACGTGATAGTAGCAGGAGCCATTCTGAATAATGCTTATCGGTCTGAAGATGGTGGCCGCAGCTGGTCTAAGCAGACGCTGACATCCAGTATGGGCGTGTATGGTGACCCCGTGATCAGAGCTGACATGGATGGTCAGTTCTACTATGCACATCTATCTGATCCTGAGAATGCACCATATAGAAGTGAAGGCTTCCTAGACCGCATCGTCGTGCAGACTTCCAGAGATAATGGTAAGACGTGGTCAGATGGCAATCATCCTGCCATCAGAGAAAAGAAAGATCAGGACAAGCAATGGATGGCGATCGACCCCCAGTCTAATCATATGTATATGACTTGGACAGAATTCGATAAGTATGGTAGCAAAAATCCTGAAGATAAGTCCAGAATACTATTTTCTAAAACCATGGACAGAGGTACCTCCTGGACTGAACCTTTAGCCATTAATCAGTATGACGGAGACTGTGTAGACAGTGACTTAACGACAGAAGGCGCTGTGCCTGCAGTAGGTCCTAATGGTGAAGTGTATGTGACATGGGGCTTTGATCATAAGCTTTACTTTGATAAATCTATGGATGGCGGTCAGACCTGGATGGACCAAGACAGAGTCGTGGCAGATCAATTCGAAGGGTGGGATCTCTCTGTACCTGGATTCGGTAGAGTGAATGGCATGCCGGTCACAGAAGTAGACCTGAGTCAAGGACCATATAAAGGTCGCATATACATCAACTGGGCTGACCAAAGAAATGGAACTGACGACACTGATATATGGATCATCTCATCTGATAATAATGGTGATACTTGGACGACTGCGCACAGAGTCAATGATGATGACACCGGCAAACATCAGTTTTTCAGCTGGATGGATGTCGATCCACATACTGGCTATGTGTACATTGTGTTCTATGATAGAAGGCATCATGTAGATAATAAGACTGATGTCTACTTAGCCTATTCGACTGATGGTGGACAGACATTTACCAATCAAAAAATCAATGAGACTTCATTCACTCCTGATTCGAAGGTATTCTTAGGGGACTACAATGACATCAGTGCTTACGGTAATCGAATCAGACCCATATGGACGCAGATGGACGAAGGAGGGACCAGTATCTGGACTTCCTTATTAAAAATGAAATAGATAATAGTAAATGTTATCTATCCATCGTTAGATATTATCAACACATTATATCGTATAAATATATGATATTTAATATTTAGTTTATTTAATAGATCTACGCTAACCCGCTCTCAGAAATAGAACTAAAATATATGTGCTTCAGTGGTTACATTTCTTCTGAGAATGACACTATTGATTAGAACTTTGTCTGTGAAACTAATCTATCGTCTGTGACCTCTAAAGAACACAAAGAATTAGCCTTCTATCGAAGCTTTTTTAAATCCATTAATGCAACTGCATATGTGATGTCTTTTGATCCTTTTAAAATTGACTGGCTTTATCCGAATGACCATTCTATGCGATTGATTGGCCGTGATGAAAAAACGATTGTGGGTGCAAAAGGATTAGCGCCATTCTGGCTTCCGCCCACGCCTGACTTTGAAGAATCGATCGTCGCTCAAATCAAAAAATATAAGACTGATCCTGATACCAAATGGGGTGGCATCTTCAGAGCCCAACATACTGATGGTGGCAATCATTCCATATTATATACATCTGCAGCATTAGAGAAAAATAAAGCCGGTGAAGTCACATCAATAGCATGCATAGCAATCAGTCTAGATGACATCTTTAATACACCAAAGACGCTATGGGAGGCTAGAGAATACATATCTCAAAAAATCAATGGAAATACGATAAAACAATTAACTCCGCGCCAAGTCGAAGTCATGATGATGATCGGAAAAGGCTACTCCAGAAAGAAAATGGCTGAAGAATTAAATCTCTCAGTCTACACCATCGAGGATCATAAGCAGAGCCTCTTCAAAAAATTCAAGTGTCGCAGTGTAAAAGTACTTGCTCAGCTGTCTCGGGAGTTAGCACTGATGTAATCGTGCTGTAAGTATTTTGTATGAGCCCTTTAAAAGATTGAATCAACCATATTAGCACTATTAGAAAAAGCCATGACTCATCGCCATGGCTTTTACTTTTTATCAAAATCGAAGTTTTTAATTAATTATGAGCGATTAATCTCTCGAGATAAGCTCATTGATCGCTGTATTTAAATCCTCTCTATTTAAAAATTGGATTTCTGAAAGCGATTTTTCTAAGTTTGAAATCATTGTTTCATTAGATTTTACATGGTTATCATTCATTGAATTTTATTTTAAATTATTAAAATAATGGGGTACTCATGGCTTAGCCTAAGACATTCGCCTTAAACATCTGAATGGCTATGGCTAAGAGGATGATACCGAATACTTTACGAAGTGTAGATATTGTCTGTGTAGATAATTTGGTAGACAACCAGCCAGACGATCTAAGAACGACATAGACGATCAATAAGTTTATTAAAACGGCGACAGATATAGACATAGTATCAAATTCTGTCTTCAGGGAGATCAATGTGGTGAGTGTACCAGCACCTGCCACTAATGGAAACGCAATGGGCACAATACTTCCTGAACTGCCTTGATCTTCGTGCGTATCTCTAAAAAATCTAATTCCAAGGACCATCTCAAGACCTATAAAAAAGATAATCAGCGACCCCGCTAATGCAAATGAAGACATCTCAATACCCAAAAGACTCAATACTCCGGCACCTCCATAGAAGAAGACGAGCATGATTAAACCAGCCGTTAGCGTAGCTATACCTGGGTGTATCTTAATTCCTTCTTTCTTCATACTGATGATCACAGGTAGAGATCCAGGTATGTCGATGACTGAGAAAAGAATAAGTGTGACTGATAGAATTGACTTTAATAATAACATTTTAGCTTTTGTTTAAATACCTTGTTAAGACAGCAAATAAAGGATATGTAACACATTTACGTTTCTTTTTTAAGCAATTTAATTGTTAAATTCTTATTATTATGTCAAATTGACTACATCTATGGAAATGCAAACTCTAAATAATCAACTTGATTCACTGGATGCCCGAATTTTAAATGAATTGACAGAGAATGCTCGAGTACCTTATTCTCAGCTAGCAAAGAATCTCAAAGTGTCTAATTCTCTCATCCATCAGCGGATCAAAAAGCTTGAAGAATCAGGGGTCTTAGCCAATGCGACTTATCGATTAGAACCCCGAATGCTTGGCTATGAGACATGTGCCTTCACGCAGATCATTCTGAGGCAGTCAAAATATTTAAGGTCAGTGGTCCATGAGTTAGAGCAAATACCAGAAATCGTAGAGTGTGTCAATATAGCAGGTCGCTACGCCATCATGGTGAAAATATTCGCAGTCAATAACACTCACCTCAGGGACATCGTCTATGAAAAAATCCAGACCATCAATGGAGTAGAAGAGACTAACACACTGATGACTTTTGAGACTGCCTTCATGAGATCCATTAAGCTCGAAGAATAGATTTTAGTCGACCTGCACGATATCATTAATGGGACCTTAACAACTCTTATGATCATCTGTTAAACTCCTGCTAATTCTCAGACCATGTGTATACCTTTTACAATATGCATCAGTCTTTGAGGAAAGACACATCAAGATGATCTTGATGGTCTATATTCTTAACCTCTAAAATATTGGCTATGAAATGGATGATCTACACACTACTTATTTTAATGACCATTTCTTCTTGTAAATCTGTACAAAAACTTGTTGATCAAGGAGAGTACGATGAAGCCATTTTTCTCGCAGCAGAAAGGCTTCATGGCAAAAAGAATAAAAAAACGAAGCATGTCAAAGGACTTGAAAAAGCATTTGCAAAAGTTAATGCTCAAGACATGGACTACATCAACTCACTGCGAGCTGACTTATATCCAGAGCGATGGGATGAAGTGTATCAGGTCTTAAGCCAGATCGACGCCAGACAGCATAAGATTAATCCATTCTTACCACTCATCAGCAAAGATGGGTATATCGCTCACTTTGACATGATCGATGTCAGTCCGATGCTGACACAAGCAGCTGAAGATGCATCTTCTTTTCACTATGCAAGAGCGTCTGGATTACTAATTGAGCTTGATCATAATCGTAAAAGTGATGCGACTGAAGCATATAAAGCACTACAGAGAATAGATCGATATTTTCACAATTACGAAAACAAAGAAGCACTTAAAGATACTGCACATCACTATGGTATGACTAGGGTATTACTGGAAAGCAGAAATGCATCTGATGTCATTATGCCTGCTGATCTGGAAGATGAATTACTGAGTATTAATTTAGCTGATCTAAATAGCTTCTGGACAGGATTCTACACTAGACCACCAGAGACTGCACCATTGGACTACAGAGCGATCATAGAGATTGACGAATTAGAAGTCAGCCCTGAGCGAGAGTCTGAGACTATCTATGTGGATACTCGTGAAGTACAAGATGGATTCACATATATACTAGACCAAGAAGGAAATGTCGCTAAAGATACGCTGGGGAATGATATCAAGGAAGATCGATATGTAGACATCAGAGCTGAAGTATATGAACTAACCAGAGAGAAAGCAGCCTTCGTAAAAGGCTCCTTAAAAATCATAGATCTGAATAAGGATCAGGTGATAGATCACTTTCCGATAGCTTCTGAAGCCATCTTCTCAAGCTATGCCAGTCGATACAGTGGTGACGAGCGAGCGCTGGCTTCACGCACCAGAAATAGACTTCGATCAGCCCCTGAGCGGTTCCCAGCTGATGAAGCATTAATCTGGCAAGCAGCGGAAGATGTGAAGCTTAACATGGCACAATACCTTCGTCAGATCAGATATTTCTAAGCCACACTTTAAAAGCTAAATGATAAGATGCAGTATTCTATTGAATAGAATACTGCATCGTTCTTTATAAAAGAACTTATAATCGCTCGCACTCTTAGGCTTTCAATAATATTGATATCAAAATAATCACCGCTAATTTGATTATCTCTTTGTGTGGTGGCGGCTGCCTGCTCATTATATGACTGAATGGTCCGCTTACGGAATCAAATACCTTAAATGGGTATTTGATAATGAAGGAACCTGAGCAATGCGAAGGATGGGATGCTTAATAGGATTTTAGGGTGGGTTTAATGAAGGCATGCAAGCTTGGATGCACTAAAAACTATACTCATTAGCAGTAACTTATTAATGAATCGAATTAAATAATTAACATTAGAGTACACTCTAAATACTAATCTGGAGCATCGAACAAAATTCATATTAAAAAATTTTAAATCTACTTATCATAAAGCCTACTGGTAGCTTTGTGAATACTCATATTGAATAATATTTTCTTTTATGTAATATGACATAAGTGTACCTTCGTTCTATTGAAGACTATGCAGAGATTCATTCTAATCATATTGATCGCAGCAAGCTCTCTCATAAGTCGAGCGCAGACTTTTGAGCATATCACGATACAGCCAAGTACAGCTACGTTCCATAGTTTCGATATAAATGAATCTTCTGAAATCATCATTTATTCGGAAGAAAATAAAGCAAGCATATTCAATGGAGTAGATTTTTCACAAATCAATTCTGATAAACAAAGAACCTATCCAACAGATAGCCTTGGGATAGGCGCTATTTCTGATCAAGCTATATTTTTAAAGTCTACTATATATGCGACCACTGATCGTGGTATCTGGATCGATAAAAGCGGAGGCCTAAAACAACTATCATTTAATGACATTCGCCTTCCAGAAAACATCCTTAAAATCCATGTCACACAGGGTGATCAATTATTTATTTTAACCACCGATGCTCAGCTTTATCTTTGGGATAATTCTGATTATAAACTTTCTAAAATTGATATCAGCAGGCTACCTTATGTGAAAGATCTCACAATGGATGAGTGGGGTCAGTTATGGCTTCTCTCAGACAATCAGCTGCATCACACCACCATATTTAAAAACATATATGTCCCTCGAATAAAAATCACTGATATTCAATCTTCATTTGAATCCCTAGATCATCCTTGGCGTGATTTGAGATTTGAAAGTGATCAGATGATTCTATCTATTATATCATCAGCAGTAGACTTACGAGGAAAGCCGATCTCATATCAGTACCGTGTCAATGCTGATAAATGGTCTGTGTCGTCTACTTCATCAGTCATTAACCTTACTGACTTAGCAGCTGGTCGATATGAGTTTCAGATAAGAGCCAGCACTGATCAAATTAATCATGGCTATTCTGAATCGATTCCATTCACGGTGACAGAGTCAATATGGAAAGGCTACCTGCCCTATCTGGCAATAGGCTTATTGACCTTAGCTCTGTTATGGATATTTTCCTATCTAAACTACAGTAGACAGATCAGTAAGCTCAGTCAAACCTCTCAGCAATTAAGGCTTAAAAACAAACTGCTACACGAAGAACAACGCACACAGCAGCTACAGATGAATCCACACTTTATCTTCAATACGCTAAATACCATACAAGGTGTGATCGCTAGTGGCGATGCTTCTCAAGCCAGAAAAATGATTAACAGCTATGCACAAATGATGCGCTCACTATTAAATCAATCAAGAGAAGATGCAGTCACTTTAAAAGATGAATTAAAATTTATCAAGCACTATCTATCACTTGAAAAAACTGCTCGAAATAACAAATTTGATTATGAAGTCATCATTGATGGTGCCTTAGACCAAGAGATAAAGATTCCGCCAATGATCATTCAGCCAATTCTGGAAAATGCCATCGTACATGGTATGAAAGGGATCTCACATCAAGGAAAAATAGAAGTCAAGCTATCTCAATTAAAATCCAATATTTCTGTCAGCATAGATGATAATGGGAAAGGACGATACATCCAGAAAGATAATAAAAGGAAATCCCACGGCTTAGCCATTTTAACAGAGCGCTTAGCATCTTACAGCCGTATCTATGAAGAGAATCACATCAAAATCACAGATAAAATAGGTGATAAACAACAGTCCAATGGTACCTTAGTCACTATAAAACTACCGATCATCTCATGAGTCATAAAATTAAAACTGCCATCATAGATGATATGGATATGGCCAGAGCGACACTGAAAGCTGATCTCGCAGAATATTGCCCTGAGATAGACATCATAGCTGAAGCTAATAGTGTGGTGACTGGCCTTAAGTTGTTAAAAAAAACAGAATTAGATTTATTATTTCTGGATATAGAGTTAGACGACGGGATCGGTTTTGACATCTTAGAATTATTAGAAGACTATTCATTTAAAGTCATCTTCACGACTGCCTCAGACGAATATGCCATTCAAGCATTTCAAGTATCCGCAGTCGATTATTTATTAAAGCCGATAGATCCTATACTATTACAGGCAGCAGTCAAGAAAATAAGTAATATAGCACCTTATAAGAAAGAACAAATCTCCATTCTCAAAGATCAGCTAACTCAAGACTCATCTAAAAAGATAGTCCTACATACCCAAGAAAAAATAGTGAGCGTCGATATAGACCGAATCATTAGATTAGAATCAGAGGGTAACTACACGCACTTTTTCTTCACCGATGGGACTAAACTATTGATCACCAGAACACTGAAGGAATTCGAAAAAATATTATCTCATCATAAATTCATCAGGACTCACCAGTCTCATCTGGTTAACCCAAATCAAGTGAAAGAATTCACTAAGACAGAAGGCGGCTATCTACTTATGAATGATGGAAGTCGGGTTTCAGTATCAGTGAGAAAACGGACGGAGGTATTGAAATTTTTGGGGATGGGGTGATAGATACACACTTACTTCCGAGATAAAATAATATACTCCGTCAACACCTGATTCAAAAAATCTTTAGGCTTCAGATCCAGATGACGAATGTTCAGGTCATCCATTATTCTATTTGTCATCTGAGTCAGCATTCTGCGATTTTCACGATTGGGATATTGCTTAACTCTTTCCAGTATGTCCTTCACCAGTAGCATATCGCTATCATTATATCTGGTCACAGCCGGATACATGATCTCTATCTCACTATCAGAAATACTTTCGAGCATTTCGAGATTTACGAATGACTGCGACTTTAGATTAATCACAGATGTTTCTGCTATGATGTCACCAATCCGCTGATTCTTAGCAGAACTCGATATAAATAAAATCGCCAAACTCCCCATAGACAGCGTCACATCCACTGTCCTAAATATCCACCGCTGGAAGAGATCGATCACAGAGGGTGTCCGTCCTTTCAGTGTGACGACTTTAAGCTTGGTTATCATTTTACCTGGTGACTGCCCGTTATTATAGACTTCAAATAAAAAGTGGTACATCATGACCACAGGAAATACCAACATATAAAAGAAAAAACTGCTCATCCCTGTTACAATACCTATAGCAATGGAGTAGACGGCTACGATCGCTATATCGATGACTCCAGCCAATACACGCTGAAGAGCTGTAGCCAAGTCATAAACGATTGTAATATTATGGCTGGTAACAATCTCAATTTTTTTCATCTTGTATTGAAATTCTTTAGTTACTTTGGGAAGGTACAACAGATTTACAATATGAAGTGGATTAAAAACGTATTGCTAACCTGCCAGACCGGCGGGAAGATTTATTTGCAAGTCATTGATTCCCTCCCGATAGGTATCGGGATCAGCTTTTTTACGCCCCATAGATATGGCTATGAACCTGTCTACTGCATAGGCAGGTCTACAAAAGAGCTTCACACTGAGAACCAAACACTTACAACTTATTTTAACATGCATTATTAATTTACCTCGATACGTTGACAGAGACCGATTTCATCAATCAAAATAAAGCGAAGTGGGAAGAGCTAGAATCCTTGCTCAGCCATAAAACTAAAGACGCAGATCTATTACAAGGTCTATTCGTAAAAGTATCCAGTGATCTATCTTATGCTCGCACATACTTTCCTAATCGCTCTGTCCGACTCTACCTGAATCAGCTCACCCAAGATGTATTCAATTCGATGGGCAAGAAGAAACAGGGATCTGCATTGGATCAGATTGTACTTTTTTTCTCAGAAATATTACCATACGAAGTCTATCGATCCAGAAAGGCATTCATTATTTCATTCTTAGTCTTTAGCGTAGCACTAATCATAGGCATCATATCCAGTGCTAACAATCCAGAATTTGCCACAGTCATACTCGGAGAAGAATACATCATGATGACTGAAGAGAACATTGATAAAGGTGATCCCATGGCAGTGTACAAGGACAAGCAAAAAGTGGATATGTTCTTTGCTATCACCTATAATAATATCAGAGTTGCTTTTTTAGCATTTGTCATAGGGCTATTAGGAAGTATGGGCACCATTCTGGTACTGCTGTATAATGGAATCATGGTAGGCGCATTTCAGTATTTTTTCTATAGTAAGGGGTATTTCCTCACATCGTTTCTCACCATATGGATACACGGCACGATAGAAATATCAGCCATCATCATAGCAGGCGCAGCTGGGATGATACTTGGTAACGGATTGCTATTTCCTAAAAGCTATAATCGCAGCTCATCACTCCAGATATCCTCTCGTAGGGCCATCAGGATTCTGCTTGGCACAGTCCCACTATTTATCATCGCAGGTTTAATGGAAGCGTTCGTTACCCGACATACTGGCTTTCCTGTTTTCGTGAAGGCTGGTATCATCATACTGTCTGCATTATTTATCATGACACTATTTGGCATATATCCATGGATAAAAAGTAAGGGAACTTCTGGAGAAGCTTATGCTGATTTTGCAATCATCCCATTTGAATCAGGCATTAAGCAGTACGAAAAATACAGCTATAAGTCGAACTCTGAAATCATCTATATCGCTTTCGCACAATTCAGAGAATTCTTTGGGCATAACTTAAGGTTGATCGTTTTGCCGGCAACCATCATCTCATCTCTCTGCTTTTGGCTACTTCTTAATGTACAGGAATTAAGCCTCTTCGAAAGCCAAAACATGGCGATTTCTTTGTACCAGTTTCAATTTGGTGGTTTGACAGTCGTCATACTCCTATCTGTCATTCTTTCATTTTCGACAATACTTTACAACCTACATAATCAAAGAATAGAAATGACAGGTTCAAGCATTCTTTATCAAATAAAAAAATATCCCATCATAGTAGTTGTCAGCTTTATCACAGTAGCTATATACATGAGTTTAGATACATGGTATACTCATCTACTTTCATTAGTATTTTATTGTCAGATAGCTATTCCACTTGTAGAAAATAAATATAAGCAACAAGCCTCTGAAAGGCAAACTGCCACGGATGTCATCTCCGAAAGTTTTAATCGATTCCCTTCTTTTATCATGACATATGCTATCATTATTTTAATTAGTTTCTTAGTCACTATTTTATCTAATTCTCAAGTCGTTCAATTTTTATCAGACTTCATTCACTGGCATTCATTCTTTGATGTGAAATACATCTCTACCATATTCATCAATCATATCACTCAGCTGATTGCATTCTTATTATTCTTGCCTTTGATTTATTTTACTTTTATCAATCAGCATTATTCTACTGAGAGTAAGTATCATGCTACAGATCTAAAAGCAAGATTTGAATCATTTGGCATTAATCTATAATTGATGAAGCACCTATACATCATCATATCCCTACTTTACTTCTGGAATCTTCCAGCCATTTCTCAGTTAAACAATATTCCTAATGCAAACCAAGAAACCTATCAGTCACTGCAAGATGAAATAGACTTTACTCAGCGGACTACGAAAAGATGGAAATTAAAAGAGTTTGAAAAATTAGAGAGTGAAGAGCCGCTGCCCATGAATGGGTTTATAGGATCTGGATTTTTTACAATTCTGGCATATGCATTAATCGGATTCTTAGTTGGATTTATCATCTACTTGAGCCTTTCAAATATTGACATAAAAGATAAGGACATAAAGGGTGACTCGGAATTCATTGAAGACCATGAGGATATTGAAAATATAGATGCATTAAGTCTCTACGACAAAGCGCTTGAAGAAGATGATTATCGAACAGCCGTCAGAATGAAATTCATCGAAATATTACAACACTTAAGTCAAGTTAAATTAATCAAATGGAAAATAGATAAAACCAATAGAGACTATGTTCGCGAACTAAGAGGTACTGAATATGGGTCTAAGTTTCAAAAGGCGGCATCTATTTATGAAGAAGTGTGGTATGGTAACACTTCGATTAATAAAGAGCAATTCAATGCACTAATTCCTAATCTACTACTTGTAATGCCTACAAAAGTTGGATAATCAGAAGCAAAATATCATCATCGCATTAGCGATAGCTGCAGTGCTACTCGTAAGCTTCCTACTGCTATTCGAGTATGTAGATACGCCTGATACGATATGGAATAAATCATATAAGTACGACTCGAAAGAACCATATGGTGCATATGTATTCAAGCGATTGTTAGAAGATGCAGTAGGCATAGAGAATGTAATCACCCTATCTGAAGATCAAAAAACAATGCCCATAGACACTAACCAGCTATATATTATGCTGGGACATTATGCAAAAATTGATTCTGAAAAATCTAAGTATATAGATTCAATTTTAAATAAAAATGGCGATGTCCTACTGATCTCTAATTTTATATATGGCGCTAATGAGCAATGCAATCAAGCCTATGATCAAATATTATACAACTATAAAAATGAAAGTACGATAGATTATGACGTTAGTGATTCTCTACATTATTTATACAAGCACAGAGAGAAGAACATCGAGGATTCGACTAAAACGACAATTGTCTATTTTCATAAATCTACTTTCGTCGATCAAGATTATTATCACATAGCTGGATCAATAGACAGCCAATCTATATTTATCACTCGTTGTTTAGATAAAGGTCGGATTTACCATTATTCTATTCCTTATCACTTTAGTAATATTGCTTCTACAGAGGCTGACTTTCTCTCTAACTTTAATCAGGTATTTTCCAGATTCTCCCCCTCCTCAATAATTCTGGATCATCCGAGTACGGCAGAGCTGATCCGCATCAAGCACGGCCAACGGAAGAATAGTGATGGAGCTTATGAAGAAGACTTTGAACGCCTAAAAGATGAATCACAGTCTGAAAGGGATAGCAGTAGCCCAATACAGTATATCCTGTCACAGCCACCCCTTAAATGGGCTTACTACCTTACTCTTTTAGCAATGATCCTATTCGCCCTATTCAGAGGGAAGCGCAAACAAAGAATCATTCCGGTAGCAGAGAAAAATGACAATACATCAATAGAATATGTAGATACCATCAGCCACCTATTTCAAGCACAAAATCAGAATAGTAAGCTGGTCAGTCACATAGAAGATATATTCCATCAAAAAGTAAAAAAGAAATATTTTATTGGCAAACAACATAAATCATTCACCACAGCATTATCAAATAAGTCTAAGGTAGATGAAAAAGAAATTAATGTTATCATGAATATATTCAAGAACGCCCACGATGGCTATACATTCACTGATGATCAACTACATATACTTCATAAAAAATTAGAATCATTTTATCAAAACTGGAAATAATGGAACGTCCACGACGTAGATAAATATAGCACCCATTAGAATAATTAAAGACTTTAGAAAGCTAATAATCAAATAGCTATAAATTTTAAATATATGAACGAAGAAACCAATCCACAGGAAGAGATTAACCAAGAGCAATATAAAACAACAGAAAGCCCTTCTAATAATCTGAGTCTTGACACTGACAATTACGACGCCATAAAAACAGAACCACCTGCGGTCCAATACAGACAAAGACTTAATCTGGAACCAGTCCAACAAAAAATAAATGCACTCATGGCAGAGTGTAAAAAATTCATCGTCGGACAAGAAGAATTATTAGAATTAATGCTCGCTTGTATTTTGGCTGATGGGCATATTCTTTTAGAAGGTGTCCCAGGTATAGCTAAAACCTTAAGTGCTCGTGTCTTGTCTAAAACGATTGATTCTGATTTCTCAAGAATACAATTTACACCTGATCTGATGCCATCAGATATTTTAGGCACGTCCATCTTTAATATGAAGGAATCGGAGTTTGTCTTTAAGAAAGGTCCTATCTTTTCTAATGTAGTTCTTATCGACGAGATCAATCGAGCACCAGCTAAGACACAGTCCGCCCTCTTCGAAGTCATGGAAGAAAAGCAAATTTCTTATGATGGTAAAGTCTATGACATGGGCTATCCATTCATCGTACTGGCGACTCAAAATCCGATTGAACAAGAAGGGACATACAGACTCCCTGAAGCTCAGCTGGATCGATTTCTTATGAAGATCATTCTTGACTATCCGACCCAAGATGAAGAATTAGGTATACTAAAAATGTATAAAAATCAAGTCGGTAAGCTTAATCTGGATACGATTCTATCTGTCTTAGCACCAGCTGACATCAGAGAGATCCAGAACTACCTGCATCAAATAAATATCGAAGATCAGATGCTTAGATACATCACTGACATCATCATGGAGACCCGTCAGCATGCTAAGCTTTTCTTAGGTGGATCGCCGAGAGCTTCACTCGCGATACTTAAGACGAGTAAAGTCATGGCGCTTCTGGCAGGCAGAGATTTCGTGATTCCTGATGATATCCAGTATGTCTGCCCACATGTCCTGAACCACAGATTGATGCTATCACCAGATGCTGAAATGGAAGGACTCACAACTAAGGATATCATCAAAGACATCCTACAATCCATCGAAGTCCCTAGATAGATGTTGACCCTCACATATTTAAAGAATCGATTCTTTTACGCCATCGCGCTGTGCGTGGTCTTATTTTTATTGGCATATTCCTTTCCTTCTTTACTACTTATTGCTAAGCTAAGTTTACTACTTATTTTTTTTATTCTATTCGTTGATTGGTATGTGCTTTTTCGTAAAAAAACTAAAATTAAAATCTTACGGAAAGTGCGATCCAAATTAGGACTCAGCGATCCAGCTAACATTATATATACGATTATTAATGATTCGCAATCCACAGTATACTGTGAAGTCATAGACGAACTGCCAGAGCAACTACAAGACAGAGATTTTAATAAATCATTTACTTTAAGTCCGAATGAGGAATATACATTCAGCTACGAGATAAGACCAGTCATCAGAGGTGAATACGATTTTGGTGAGTTGCAGGTATTTATCTCAAATCCTGTAATTTCATTTTTAGATAGAAAGATAACCATAGAGTCAGGTGAGCAAGTTGCCGTCATCCCATCCGTGGACCAAATGAAAAAATACGAACTCCAAGTCTTCTCTCGCACTGCTTCTCTATCTGGCATCAGAAAAATAAGACGTATCGGCGAGAATGACGAATTCGAACACATCAGAGCTTACAGTCAGGGCGATCATATCAAGTCAATTAACTGGAAAGCCACTTCTCGAAAGAACCAGCTGATGATCAACCAATATCAAGACTCGAGATCACAACTCGTCTATTGCATCATAGATAAAGGCAGATCTATGAAGATGCCATTTCACGAATTGACACTCTTAGACTATGCTATAAATACTTGCTTAGCCGTCTCTAATATCGTCCTGAAAAAATATGATAAAGTCGGACTCATCTCCTTCGCTCAGAAGATAGATACCAGAATTAAGGCTTCAGTCAATAAATATCAATTGCAAAAAATCGCTGAAGGACTATATAATGAGAAAACCGACTTTAAGGAATCTAATTTTGAATTACTATATTATAACATCAAGAAATTAATCACTCGTAGAAGCATCATTCTCTTCTTTACCAATTTTGAACATGAGTCAGATCTTGATCGAAGCCTGAGCTATCTAAGAGCGATTAACAAGACACATCTCCTCGTTGTCATTTCCTTCATCAATAGTGAATTAAAAGAAAGTGCAGCTATCAATTGTGAATCCACATCTGATATATACTTCAAGACCATCGCAGAAAAATCTATTATAGAAAAAGAGAAAATCATGCAGAAACTAAATGCCAATCATATCCAGACGATCCTGACTAAGCCAGAAGATTTATCACTACAAGTGATTAATAAATATTTAGAAATTAAAGCGAAGCGATTGAGTTGAGTTGAGTTTATTGATTTCAATGAAAAAACCTATATTGGAGAAACAAATTGTATAAAGAATGACACAGAGTATAGATTATTATGAAACTCCAGTTAATGCAAACATCACTCAATCAGCGAGAAATTCATTATCGGGAAAGTGGGGAATAGCTGTGGGTGGTTATGTCATATACATGATAGTTGCAATAGGCGTTAATATTATTCCAGCAGCAATCTTTATAGTCGCTGGGCCTTTAGCAGTAGGCCTATCTAAGTTTTCACTGAATATAGCACGAGATAATAATGCCCAAATTGAGGATATCTTTTCAGGATTTAGCCAATTCGGTCAAGCTCTGATAGCATATGTTTTAATGACCATTGCGGTACTCTGCGGCTTGATGTTATTATTTATTCCTGGAATTATATTAGCTCTTGGACTTAGTCAGACTTTTTTCATACTCGCAGATGACCCCGAGATATCGGGTGTAGATGCACTACGTCAAAGCTGGGATCTGATGATTGGGTATAAGGGAAACTACTTTCTCTTAGGACTTCGATTTATAGGCTGGGGTTTCTTATGTATTTTCACTTTATTCATAGGATTTCTTTGGTTAGCACCATATATGCAAGTCTCATATGCTCACTTTCATGACAGAATAATGGATATAAAGTATCCAAAAGACAGACAGGATGTAGATCTTTCCAGACATCTCATTGTTTAAGCATGTTCCCATACCATAACTCGGTTATATTAATAAAAAAGGCGGCCCAAATAACCGCCTAAATAGAATCTCAACTCAATACATAAATTATAAACTACATCCGCTGTGCGGCGAATATAGCCTCACCTTGATTTGACCATTGTCAAGTCGCTTAATCTTTACTTGTTTATCCATTTGAATCTTGATTTCATCGACTTCCAGATTCTCATCTTCTAAGAAGATTGTTTGATCTGCCACATACTTTCTATTAATTTTATCTGGTACCATATTCAAAAATAAGTGATAGACATCCATGATGCGCACATCAGAGAGTACGCCTTCCACCATATAGTATCCTGGCCTGTCTTGCTGAATCATAAGCTGATCATTCTCTAAGTATTGGGTGATCTTAGCAAAGTCATCTTCTCTCATAGTCGTATCACTCATCTGTATCTGTACGAACCTATAGTCCATCCAAGACTCAAAAGCATAAGTAAAATCAAGATCATCGCCGACTAACTCAAATTCCTTCAGAGGTGTCGGTAATGGTGATAAAAACCCGTCAAATACATAGCCGACGGTTCCTTCGAATTCTACTTTCACCCAGCCTCCATCGACCCAGTTGATTCTTTCTTCATTGTGTCTTGTCTCTTCCAGAATTGAGACTGATTCTCCAAAGGGTATCACTTCTATTATATCGCTGTACTTCGAGGCTTCTGCCCTGAGTGTCAGGCCTGACTGAGCGACGACTTCCGCAGAAGTGACATTTATGATATCAGTAGCGGATCCAGTGTGAACAATTGAAATAATGAGGGCGAATAAGAAAAATATTTGTTTCATCTTTTTAAGTTTTAGTGATGATGTAATCAATTTACATATCAAAGATGAAGACAAATCAAAGGTGATTGCACAGCGATCGAGTAAGTGGAGGTGATTATCTATTATTCGTTATAATTTGATTTGATGATGTGGTAATTTGATGATGCAGAAGCATTCTATACCGATAAATAAGGTCCCCCCATCTTTGGTCGGATACAGGGATAAATACCGAAATGTAGTCTAACATCAAAAACCCGCTATTAAGAAAACATAAGAGGGTCGCACAATGCCCTATAGATGCAAACTTCAGAGATCGGTAGAATCATCTTTCTCAAGAAACAGAAATAGATTATTTTTTATGAAAAAGGTAGATGGGTAAAGTCAGAGGTTAATCTAAACAAACAGGCATAGTCCTCGTCTTTAAGGGAGATAAAGGGGTGAATTCCTTATGGTATTAAATGAAGAGAAATTCAATTATGCTCCTGCAACCTGTTGTCATAGATGCTTTGATTCAGGATTTAACTAAAAATATTGTACAGCTATTTATGATTTTGAATCAAGTTCGGAATGACGGTACTATTTTAATTACCTCAGCTCGATTTTTTCAATCTCTAACTTAAATGCCTCAGCCTTTTTATTCCCAATCAAAAATCGAATCTCTTCCAGCTGACCAGGGACATAATTTGGTATGGGTAACTGTCTACCTCTGAAGCCAGGATAAAAGTCAGCGAGTAGAAGCTCTATGGTTTGCCATTCTCCTGTCGTTTCAATTTGGTTAATATAGGAGTGTCTATCGTCGGCATTAGGCTTTAATCTGAATTGATACGACTTTTCATCACCTTTAACTTTCAATAGGATCTTGGTGTATGCTGAAATATCTATAGCGTCAAAGTTACACCTCACTGATGAGAAGCCCCCATTATTTTCTAATGATACTGTTCCTTGAAATAAGCCATTACCTTCATCATTCAATGAAAATTGTCCAGCTGACAGTCCTCCCATCACTCCATCGTCCACGACTCTCCAGCTGTCAGTCCGTATCTCAGTCTGAAAGTCAATCAACACATAATTCTGGTGAGTCATCATCATAGCAATCAATAAGATTAGAGTCATAATTCGATTTCAATCAAAGCAGGTATCAAATAACTATCGATGATAGTCGATCATGATACCTTAATCATGATAACATTAACAAAATTATGTCACGCTTGTTGAGACTGCCTTGAATTATAAAATTGAAACCTGAGAAAGAACTATTCGCTAAGGCTCTTATGACTGCCATCACAGTATGGTGGGTTTTTAGTTTGCTTACAAGTGCATAAAAACACGTCTTTAGATGTTTCTTCTGCTACTTTAAGATTTGACATGCCAGAATCTCTATGCGCTCCATTGCAGAAAGGCTGCTTATCTGAGAGTCCACAAGTACACCAGGCGTAAGTCTTTCCTGCTTCTGCTGAGTGCTTAATTGGTGCTGTTCCTGCTATTTTAGGTATATCCATATTCAATATTTCTTATTAATGTGTAACAAGACTAATGGAATGTATGCGAAAAGAGTTCTTAGACTAATTCTAAATATGGCTCAAGAGGTGTCCTGTTCCAAATGTAATGACAAATAGTATCGTGGTGAGGACCATTTGCTTCAAATATGGGTCCAGCTGCATGGCCTCTTTCTTCAAGTGCACAGATCTGCCATTGATGATCAAAAGTGGGATGATGACCAAAAATAAAAACTGAAAATGATCTCGAAAGTCCACTAAAACAAAAATGATTGATAAACTCAAGCCAGCAATCAGTAGTCCCCAATGATACCAAACAGCCTTCTTCCTTCCTAACCGGACAGGAATAGAATATTTGCCCGCTTTCTCATCAGAATAGATATCTCTGATGTTATTCACATTCAGCACTGCTGCCATGAATAAGCCACAGCTTGTCGCAGGAAGCATGTATCGCCAGTCGAATGACTGTGTCTGTAGGTAATAAGCCCCCAGAATACCGATCCACCCAAAAAAAATCAAAACGGATAAATCTCCTAAACCAGCGTATCCATAGGGACTATCGCCAGCTGTGTACTTGATGGCAGCAATGATGCATATAACGCCGAGAAGCAAAAAAAGACCGATAACCATAAGAGATAAGCCCGCAATATACAGTAAGGTAATGCCCGAGATGAGTGTCAAGACAACCATTACTCCGATACCCCTCTTCATATGATCTCTTGAAATAGACGCCTTCTGTGTCTGTCGTTCTGGACCAGTTCTATACACATTGTCAGCACCATTCATGCTATCCCCGTAGTCATTCGCCAGATTAGAAAGAATCTGAAGCAACAATGTCGTCAGTAAAGTCATTCCAAAAACCAGCCCACTGAATTGGCCATCAGCATACGCAAAGATTCCAGACATAGCAATAGAAGCCACTCCAAGTGGTAGTGTACGCAATCTAAATGCAGCTATCCAATTCTTTAACATACTTTGTTTGTAACAATTTCAAAAGTATGATGTTTCCCCGTAAAGCATTTTCTTTATGCGATAAATTATATTCGATTATGCATACCGCTATATGATAAAAGCAAGATTCGAGAGGCATCAGCTTAGATTCAAGAGACCGTCAGGTACGTCACGGGGTGTACTTCGGACGAAAGATAGCTGGTATGTAGAGCTGGAGGACAGAGAAGGTCATACAGGTATAGGCGAATGTTCTATCATTGAAGGTCTTAGCTTAGATGATGCCTCACAAATCGACGATCGACTCACCGCATTCTGCCAAGAACCTGAAAAATATCTGTCTAACTATCGAGATGCCTTTCGCAAATATCCAGCAATCCAGTTTGCTATCGAAATGGCGATGCAGGATCTATCGAATCCAGAGCCATTCATCTTATATCCTTCTCCATTCTCAGATGCTCAGGCTGGCATATTGATCAATGGCCTGATATGGATGGGCGATAAACAATATATGTTTGACCAGATAAAATCTAAAATAGATCAGGGCTATCAATGCATCAAGCTAAAGATAGGTGCCATCGACTTTGAGCAAGAGCTATCGCTGCTGTCCTATATCAGATCTCACTTCAGCCCAGAAGATATCGAGCTAAGAGTCGATGCTAATGGAGCTTTCAGTCCTGCAGACGCATTAGAAAAATTAAATCAGTTATCAGAATTTGAACTACATTCCATAGAACAGCCGATTAGGCAGGGTCAGACTGAAGAGATGGCGAAGCTATGTCAGACCACCCCTCTGGATATCGCTCTTGATGAAGAATTAATTGGCATTAATACGATTGAAAATAAAAGAAGGCTGCTCCAAGACATCATGCCGCAGTACATCATTCTAAAACCTAGTCTTTTAGGAGGATTTAAATCATCAGACGAATGGATCGATATAGCGAATGAACTCGGTATCGAGTGGTGGATTACCTCAGCACTGGAAGCGAATGTCGGGCTTAATGCCATCAGTCAGTGGACATTCACCAAGCAGTCAGACATGCCACAAGGCCTTGGCACAGGGATGCTATATGAGAACAACATCGAGAGTCCTTTATCCTTAAGAGGCCAATACATTCATTATGATCCAAATCTGGAATGGGCTAATATCTTTACATCATGAAGCTCACTATTGACAAGGAGAGTTACGGCGAACATGAGTTAATGGACTTATTCCCTGCTCTGATTGACTCTGATCAGCAGTGGAAGCAGGATGTAGGAATACTTTTACGAGATTGGCTGAGTGATGAAGCATCCTTGGAAGTAAAGACCTCTGGATCTACGGGCACCCCCAAAACCATATCTCACAGTAAGCTTGCTATGGGAGCCAGTGCAGAAAAAACTGGTCAATATTTTAACCTCCCTAAGCAAAGCAAAGTAGTGTCCTGCCTACCCTATTCCTTCATCGCAGGCAAGATGATGCTCATCAGGGCGATGGTATTAGGCTGGGATATGATCGTACAAGAGCCAAGCCTCAATCCAATTCAATCTCTCAAAGCTGAAATAGATTTCATCACGCTGACACCACATCAGCTGAGCCATATATTATCGAAAAATCGAGATAAACTAAAGCTTGTCAAAAAAATATTGTTAGGTGGAAGCCCTGTTACAGCTGCTCTACAGAAGCAAATCGAATCATTAGATAATGAAATCTACATAGGCTATGGAATGACTGAGACAATCACTCATATCGCGGTCAAACATTTTAAAGGACCTAATGCTTCTTCTGCATATCATGCACTTTCAGGAGTTCACTTTGAGCAAGATGAAAATGATTGTCTGATCATCAAAGCTGATCATCTTCCTGAGATCTTACATACGACTGACATGGTAAAGTTACTAACCGATAGGTCATTCGAGTGGCTGGGTCGACTAGACAATGTCATTAATTCTGGAGGCATCAAGCTTCATCCAGAAGAAATAGAGCATAAGCTATCAGCTTTCACTGATCTACCGTTTTTTGTCCATGGAGTGCCTGATGATGTATTAGGAGAAAGACTCGAACTCTTCATCGAATCTGATAATGAACAAGATGCAGGTAAATTGAAACAAAAATACTCCATCCTCAATCAGAAGCAAAAACCAAAAAATATCCATATTTGCAGTTCATTTCTATATACAAGCACAGGAAAAATTAGACGAAATGAAACAGTTATGCAAACTTTGAAGTGATGATTGTTGTTAAATAGCTATGACAAGGGAGAAGTATAAATTCGGAGAAAATGATCTATTTGTCATGTACAGCATGCCGGGGAGTAAAGAGGTAAGTCTCTACTTACATGATGAATCTGCTACTACTTTTGAATTTGTCATTCATCCATTTATTAGACATAAAGTACCCACGACCATCCTCAAGTCCGATACTGTTATAGCTAATCCTGAAGTAGAGTTTGTGACTCATAAGACATGTCTCCTCAAGTCCACGACTAAAGCCAACTACATGGCTCAAGCTGAAAGATTAAAAAGATCAATCGACAGAGGGGTTTTTCAAAAAGCGATCTTGTCACGAATAAAAGTAGAGCCATTAGAAAAGCCTGACTATGCAGAGATATATCATCAATTAGTCGATCAATATCCTAAAGCTTTTTGCTACTTTTTTAATGTTCCTGGTCAAGGCACTTGGATAGGAGCATCACCCGAAGTTTTATTAGAAAGTAAATCTACAGGCTTTAGTACCGTGGCTCTGGCTGGGACTCAAGCGGTTCCCGAAACACCCCATGATCGTATAGAGTGGACTGATAAAGAAATAAAAGAGCAGGGCATCATTGTAGACTATGTCGCTTCTAAGCTTTATGAAATGAATATCGCATATGAGCTTACAGGTCCCAGAACTTCTAAAGCTGGTAATGTCTATCATCTAAAATCAGTATTCTCTTCTTCACAGAAAGTAGATCCTGTAGAGTTAGCTCTTAGCCTACACCCTGGACCAGCCATATCTGGGTATCCGATAGAAGATGCACTATTATTTATTAAGACTACAGAGACGCATAATCGAGAATATTACTGCGGATTCCTTGGCCCAAATAATACTTCAAATACACAGCTATTCATAAATCTAAGATGCATGCAGGTATTTTCAGATGCTGTAGCATTGTACGCGGGTGGTGGTTATACAGCAGCTTCCGTTCCCGGAGATGAGTGGAAGGAGACAGAGCTTAAAAGCAAGACCTTGCTACAGGTGATTGAAGATGCTTATATAACTGCTGATGGTATCTGATAAACCAGGAGTACAACGCCTTGTTCAGATCTGTAAAGCGAAAGGCATAACTGATGTGGTATTTTCCCCAGGATCTCGCAATTCTCCATTGGTCATTACTTTTGCTGATGACCCTCACTTTAACTGCATCACCATACCAGATGAAAGAGTCGCAGGCTTTTTTGCCATGGGCATGGCACTTCAGCTGAGGAGGCCAGTTATCATATGCTGCACTTCCGGCAGCGCCGCACTTAATTATGCTCCAGCTATTGTAGAGGCATATTATCAAAATATTCCACTACTAGTCATTACGGCGGATCGTCCTGTAGAAAAAATAGATCAAGGTGCTGGCCAAACCATGAGGCAGAAAAATGTCTATGCTAATTATATCAAGGTGAGCTATGAGCTAACTCAAGAAGCAGAGTCAGAGCAAGATCTACACGCCAATGACCGCCTTATTTCTGAAGCGATAGATAACTGCACTTCAGAGACGGATGGTCCAGTCCATATTAATTTTCCCTTAAAAGAACCACTTTATGATCAGGTAGCTTATCATGACATAGAAGATCTCGATATGACAAAGTCCATTAATAATGAGCTTACAATAACTGCAGAGGTCTCTCTAAAAATGACGGAAGAATGGATTTCATACCCAAAGAAGCTTATCATATTCGGTCAGTCTATGCCTAGTGAAGCCATACAGCTTGCGGTAGAAGCGGTAGCAGATCGAAGTGATATAGCCATCATTTCAGAGACAACATCTAATATTAACGGAAGTGATGTCAATCCATGTATAGACAGAATGATCACCACTTTCTCAGAAGAAGAAGCTACGGCCTGTATTCCTGATCTAATCATTTCTCTGGGTGGTGCCATCGTCTCTAAGAAAATTAAGTCACTATTCATAAAGCTTAAGCCTAAAGCGCACTGGTATGTCAGCGAGCAAGAACAACCTCAAGATACCTATGAGTCATTGACAATGCATGTCCAGACTTCTGCATTGCAGTTTTTAAGGATGATTAAAAAATTTCCTGAGCATGGCGCCGCGAACTATCAGAGACTTTGGACAAATCATCATGAAAAGACCAGTCAAAGTCATGATAAATTTTTAGATGACTGTCCTTGGTCTGATATGCTTTCATTCCATCACATCCTACAGCGTATTCCATCGAGATCTGATCTTCACCTATCTAATAGTTCGCCCATCAGATACACACAGCTATTTAATCAGAGAGACGATATACAGTATTATTGTAATCGAGGCGTGAGTGGTATAGATGGATGTACTTCTACTGCTGCAGGAGCAGGACATGCCAGTCAGAATCTGACTACGATAGTGACAGGAGACTTAGCTTTCATGTATGATTCTAATGCTCTGTGGAATCAATATTTAGGTGGGCAGCTACGCATCATCATCATTAATAATGGAGGAGGTGGTATATTTAAAATTATTCCTGGACCTGCTTCTACTGATCAATACAAAGAGTTTTTTGCGACAGAACAATCATACACAGCTGAGCATATTGCAAAAACATTTTACTGCTCTTACCAGCAAGCGAAAGATGAAACTGAATTACTAAAAGGTCTTGATTGGCTTTATTCTACATCATTTGATAAACCAGCGATACTGGAAGTGATGACCATGAAAGTCGATAATGA
>ENA-ORXT01002105-ORXT01002105.1-marine-metagenome-genome-assembly--contig:-NODE-2105-length-24790-cov-5.466516_pt1 | contig 24790 bp, 20 predicted proteins | sample MGYA00237868_ERZ511482 | MGnify/ENA metagenome assembly ERZ511482
TTTCCATCTGCCATTTCTATTCGGTTGGCGATTAGGCCTTTAGACATTGCCAAGTTGTTTTCGGATCGTTCTAACAGCATCTGTTTGGCTGGCAGCAGCATCCGGTGCTGCGTTAGTGACCAACCGCCCTCAGTTGATTGCATGACTAATTTTGTTTTGGCTTTAAAAGGGCCGATCGAATTCTGCGGGAACACCGTCAAGTGATCTTTGGGGGTTGCGTACCCGGGACTGATCATCGTCCAGATCGGATCGAACAGCAACGTGCGCAGATAAGCGGTGCGTCGGTTAACCCAACGGAAGGCAACCAGGCAAGCCACAAAAATCAACAGGTTGAGGATCGTGGCCAACGTTGGGTTATACGCGTAGACGCCCATCAGAGCAGCGCAGGTAGATTTATTGGCGACTTCTAATGCGGCGTCAACCATCGGAAACGGAATCAGCCAAACCGAAACTTCAAAGAAGAACTTGATCGTGTTGATAACGATGATGTTGATGATCGCTGCGATGCTCATGAGCGCGTCGGCTGTGAACGAAAACATTCCCGCTTGCATCACAACCGGTCCCATCTCTTCGGTCCCGGCTCCTTCGCCAGATGATGCCAGTACGCGTAGCAAAACAATCGTGATAATGGCGGCGTAGGTTTCGAGTTGATCAATCGCTTGAGCGGCCGGTTTGCTAACTTTTGTAAATCGAGGCAACGAGGTTAGGATCGTTAGACCGAGGAAGATCCAAAATGTGGCGGGGTTACTCAGGATCGGGTTGTTGCTGATAAATTGGTTGAACGGTAACGATTCAGAACCGAACTGAGAAATCCCCGCCAAGAGTGTGATGCCAAAAAATGGCGAGATCGCGATCGGAGCCAGTGGCCCAAGCCATTCGCTGATCGCAACTGAACCCGACAGCCCGTTGACGATGGCCATGTCTTTGGCGCCGAGCGGATTAGTGAACCGATTCGAAAAATCGCCCAAATCGTTGATGTCGCCGATCGCGCCGATCCCATTGACGTCGTTGGCTTGTGCCATGGCAATGTAGGTCTCGTTGTCGGGCTGAACTGAAAAGGAGTACAGCGCAACGATAGCAATCAAGACTACACAAACGCGAGGTAAAATACGAATCATGGAAATTTCCAAATAGCGAACAGGATCGTCGTCTATCTCGGTGAGACCAGCGAGACGATTGACATGCAATCTTTTGACGATTAGGCGATATTGTCAACTCAAATTTGCTCGGTAGCCGATTTTTAAAGGGCGCAGGCCCTGTCTGATTTCACAAGAAACCCGAGGACTTGTCTGCTTTGGCACTTTTTTCGAATTCACCAGCCCCCTAAATCCGTGTTGATGACATCGTAATGAAACAAATCGAACGGTTACTTGAAGTATGACTCCAAACGCTTTGACTCTGCATTTTTCTGTTGGGGTTGAGCCCGATCAACGTCACCTAGCAGAACGCTGCCGAATAAGAGGTGCCCCTTCAGTCCGATCGCCATTGATGAGCCCGGCGGAAGATTCGCCTCCGCAGCCGTTTGCACGCCCGCTTGCCAAGCCACATCAGCTATTGCATTACGAGCGTCATCTTCGTAACGGCGATAGCTTGGAACCTTGACCAGAAAACAAATTTGATTTGGTGTTAATTGGCAAAAAACGTTGAACTTATCGTTGATCTTGTCCTCGCCACCAAATTTTGTCTTCTGAACAATCGCAGAATTGATGACCTTTCCCAACCTGACTGAAAATGCATTGGCAAGTTTTTTCGCATCCGGAGTGTTTCCGCCGGATGAACTGATGATGACCGTTTTGGCATCCGAGAACGCCAAATGTTCGACCGCCATAGGCGTTGGTTCAGGGAAGTTAAATAAGAATCCTGGGGTCCACCATAGGCTGATCGGCAAGACGACGTATCCCAAAATTAAACCCCCGATCGCCCTTCGCCGCCCCAAAATTCTGCCTTGGCTACGACCTGTTTTTAACAACGCGATGTGCCCCAACACAATCGCCAACAAGGAAGTGATCACCGCGGGCACAATCATAACCAGGACGATGGGCGACATGATGCCAAACACTAGACTGATAACAGCAGAAAGTGATGTTCGAGTCGTCGGGTAAGATGGTGAAGTCATGGGACTGGATTTCAGCAGGTTGCTTGAGATTGATTTTGTGTTGTGCGTTTTAAGGAATTTTCGTTGGAAGGCTTTGTGAAACAAAAATGACCGTTGCCTTGGGCTGGCGGATCATCAGTTTGTCGTTTTGTCTAATGCAAGGTCAAACACGTAGACGTCTTGATTCGGCCCCGTACTGGTGGCCGCCATCACTGATCCGTCGGCGGAGACCGAGATTATTTGAATGTAGCTGGCGTCAGGAATTGCCCAAACGTGAGTCGGGCGACCATCAGTGGTATCCCACTGGTACACGTGAGCGGTGCCGCCGGTCAGAATACGACCCGCGCCTTCGCTGACCGCTGTCCATTGAACTCCATTGCCTTTCATTTCCAAAATCGGGTCAGCTTGAGCTTCTTGGTAGATTTTTATTTCAGATCCGTTGGGGTGAACCACGCGCGTCGGATGAGAAAGATAGGTCGACCCGCGCGAGAAACGAAATGGATAGCTTCCTTCTGTAACAATTTCACCATCAGCGAAGTTCGCAATCTTCCACTGCTTACCGTCGGACATGCGAATTTGCGAACTCTCCGAATCAACGCTCGCCGCAGCCAATGGACGGTCAAAATAGTTGTCGGATTTTATCAGTTGCTCCTTTTTAACATCCCAAAAACAGATGTCGCCGCGCGTGCCTATCGACACGATGCCTGTTCCGTCTTTGTTGAAGACGAGTCGCTTGATCGCGCGTGAGTCATGGCTTAGCAGACTGAGAGGTTTTAATTTTCCTTTGTTAGAGACGCTAAAGAGTTGGATACTTCCGTCGCCGCAGCCAGCCGCCAACATCCGCCTTTGTTGATTGAGAGCGAGACACTCCACTCGCTGATCCCATCCGCGTTGCTCGGTGTCGTCTGCAACTTTTTTCCTTTTGCAGTCGTAGACCTGCACTCCCTTGGTCGTGCCCATAAACAAGAATCGTTTGCTGCCCATCGCAAGGCTGGTTGCGCCCCACGCCTTAGTAGGAATCCTAGCAACCAGATTTTCCAAAGGCTGGCTATCGGCGTCACGTTCCAGTTTATCTAAACGAAGCTTTTGCTCATCCAACAGGCGTTTACGCTCCTCCCGCTCCAACCTCTGCTGCTCACGATGTTCTTGACGAGCATCACGTTCCTTTTTAGCTGTCGCTCGTCGCTGAGTATCTCGTTCGAGTTGTGCTTGCCGCTGTTTTTCGAATTGTTGCCGATCGCGTGCAATTTGTTCATCCTCGTTTTTAAATTGCTGTTCTGCTGCGGACCGCTGATCGCGCATCGCCGTCGTGGATTCGAGATTCAAGTCTTCATCGAAGTCGCTTCCTGCGCTACTATTAGTATTGTTTCTGGCAATGGAGCGATTTGGGGGAGTTGCCTTGGGAGGTAAGGCTCCGGTTTCTAGCTGCGTTGGCGTTGTTTGTGCTTCTCTTGTGGCGACTTGGGCTTGATTTACGATGTGGTAGGCCCTCCATGAAAATGCGGCTACGAGCAAAAATAGCGAGAAGAAAATGGCTGCCAATATCGCTGGAATCATCCATGGGTTGACGACATGGATTGGCGACGACAAAGTCCGTTCCCCATTTTCCGATTGGGGGGCATTCAGCTCTCCGGTTGCCGAACCAATAAAAAATTGGCTCATGTCGACCGGTGAAGTCGTATGGGAAGAGGGAAGGTTGGAAGGACGTTGGGCAGATTGTTGCGCCCTAGGGGGCGCAACAATCTCATCGCCGGTTTTGTTGTTCGGTGAATTTGTCTCTACCGTTTCGGGAGGCTGCATTGCGTCGCCGACGCGAAATTTGTTTTCACACTGTTTGCACGTCACTCGCTTTTCAACCAAGCCCTCACCTGCTTGCAAAGCGTATTGCTTATGGCATTGCGGACACCAGATTTTCACACTCATCGCCATTCCAAAAACAGTTCGTTTTTTATCTTAAAGTACCGTTCTTTCAGCCGCAGCCTCTTCAAACGATTTTAGGTTCGGCCGCCATGATCTAATTTCTTGATCAGCGTCTTAAATTGATGATCTGAAATGCCTAGCGTCGTAGGAAGCTGTGACAATTGTTTTTGATGCATCTGGTTGAAGTTGGTTGACGCAGACATGATCAAAAAGGCGAGTTTAACGACCAATGCTTTTCCGCGCGAGGATAAGTCCTCAGCGAATGGCTTTACGAACCCGTTCAGGTCATTTTTGCTGGAGGCGGCCAGTTCTATCTGTTGCTCAAGGAATTGATTGTCGAAGGGCTTTCCCGATAGCGCGATGAACTGCTTGTTAATTTCAGCACGTTCGAGGTCATCAACAAAACCATCGGCCAAAGCTGACAAGATCATCACGCGCAGCATCGTCACTAAACGCGACTGCTGGTCGCGTTGCGGATCGCGTGTCAGCAATGATTCTTCATAGATGCTGGCACAGGTGCTGCACTCCAAATATGGTTGCTCAACGCTGAGCGGGATCAGCGGGATAAAGTAAATAGTAAACCATGTTCGGACTTGTTTTACGCAGCCGACGCGCGATTCATTGCATCGCGGACAGTTAAAATTCTGTTGCTTGACCGTTGAGGTCAAACCACGCCAGCCCCAAATAATCATCGCATGCTCCGGCTCAGTATCATTCGTTTGTACGAGTGAGTCGATTGTACCATCGCTCAGGCTCGCTTGCAGAGAATCGGTGCGCAAACGATTGGCATAACGATTCACCGATTCCATCCGACTTGCGCGTCGTAAAGTTCAAAATCATCTAAGCATTCGTTTGTGGCCGCCTGTGGCTTCCAGTTACGCCCCGAAGCCCGTGAACTTGTTGTCGGCACTACAACGGCGACGATTTTTGCGAACTAGAATATTGAGGGGCATCGGCAAGGCTCGTTTCTTCGATCAACGCCGCCGTTTCAGGATCAATTTTCAGCTGATAAACTCTCAGCTCCCTAAACGTTCCGCGATAACAATCATTGCGCACACAGAAACTGAGCGCATCCCTTGATTGACTGCTTCGCGGCGACGAATTGGGAATGTGTAAGAATGTGTATTCTAGGCTGTCGGAACATGATACCAGGTAAAACTTTAAATTGATCGAGTACATAAATGTTTGAGAAAACCCATTTGGATGATATTGCCAAACATAATCAGTCAGTTTGGGATCGGCAAGCCAAAGAAAACTGCCGTTGGTCAATGCCGGTGACGGCTGAGGAAATTCAGGAAGCTCGGGCGGGTCGGCCGCGCATCATCCTCACACCCGATACGCCGGTTCCGCTGGAGTGGCTGGGGAACCTTGCAGGGCGGGATATACTCTGTCTTTCCTCTGGCGGTGGGCAACAATCGCCGCTGCTGGCGGCCGCCGGTGCTAACGTGATCAGCTACGATTTTTCGACAGAGCAGCTACGGCTTGACCGGGATGTCGCGGCGCGAGAGGGGCTTGCGATGACAACCATTCAGGGCGATATGAGAGATCTCAGCGGGATAGCAGACGACAGTTTTGACTTGATTGTACACGTTTGCTCAAGCGCGTTCGTTCCCGACATTATTCCCGTTTGGAAGGAATGTTATCGTGTGCTGCGAAGCGGGGGCGAATTGTTATCCCGGTTTTTGAATCCCGACTCGTTCATCTTTGACCACGAAGCAACCGACCGAGGCGAACCCCTATTGGCCGTGCATAAACTGCCTTATTCGGACGTGAGTTCAGTATCTCAAGCTCACTATCAGCACAAACTCGAAACCCATGACAACACCCGTGCCCGCAAGGTGCGGTGCCTGGCAGGTTGAAAACCTGCCACAAGCGGAGCAGGTTTTTAACCTGCTGTGACCGCTCTTCTCCAATACCCCCAGTCATCTGCCAATCGCCCTATCGCTTAACGCGGGCGCTGCTTCCAGCGATGACTGATTCGACTTCGTCCAGTGACGCCATCGTTGTGTCACCGGCAGTTGTCATCGCGAGCGCTCCGTGAGCGGCACCGTATTCGACGGCTTTTTGGCCATCGCCGGTGGTTAGAAAACCGTAGATCAGGCCAGATGCAAAGCTGTCGCCGCCGCCAACACGATCAAAAATCTCAAGGTTCTCGCGGTGCGTAGCTTGGTATAGCTCGCCGTCTTGCCAGCACAACGCGCCCCAATCGTTGATGGTCGCGGTCTTCACCGTACGAAGCGTCGTAGCCATCGCTTGGAAGTTGGGGAAGTCTTTGATCGCTTGAGCGATCATTTTCTTATAACCTTCAATCGGCAACTCTTTCATCTCATCGCCGAGTCCTTCAACATGCAGACCTAAGCACGCGGTGAAGTCTTCCTCGTTGCCGATCATCACGTCGACGAAAGGAGCCAACGCGCGGTTGATCTTCTGGCAGTTCTCTTTGCCACCGTAGTCCTTCCACAACGATGGGCGGAAATTTAGATCGTACGATGTGATCGTGCCGTGCTTCTTCGCACTCTTCAGCGCTTCTTCAATAACGCCCGGCGTCGTATCCGAAAGCGCCGCAAAAATTCCGCCGGTGTGAAACCAACGCACGCCCAATTCGCCAAAGATGTGCTCCCAATCAATATCGCCAGGCTTCAACTGCGATGCTGCGGTATGGCCGCGATCGGATGTGCCCAACGCCGCGCGAATACCGTGCCCGCGTTCAGTGAAGTTGATGCCGTTACGCACCGCGCGGCCGCAGCCGTCGTAGTCAAACCATTTGCAGTAGGTCATGTCGATGCCGCCGGTCAGAATCAAATTCTCCAGCAACCGTCCGACTTCATTCTTTGCAAATCCGGAAACCAATCCGCCCCGCATCCCGAAACAACGACGCAATCCACGTGCCACGTTGTACTCGCCGCCACCCTCCCAGACGTCGAACGACCGCGCCGTCCGCACGCGCCCTTCGCGTGGGTCAAGCCGGACCATGACTTCGCCGAGGGACAGGATATCGAAATGGCACTGATCAGCAGGTTTGATTTGCATCGTTTTATTCGTCTATAATTGTTGATGTTCTGGGGAAGATCGAGTCGATTTTAATTCATAAGAGCCCTGTCGCAATAATCAGCTCGTTCTTCGCGCGGAGAAAAACAGGATTCGTCGGGCGGAGCTGAAACCGATTCCAGGTTCGGTCTTCTGTAAAGACCACTTGAGATTTTAAGCGTTGGCCTCTTGGAGCAACCAAACGACCAGCCCTTTCTGAGCGTGCAGGCGATTTTCTGCTTCTGCGATGATGAGGCTGTTTCTACTTTCGATCACTTCGGTAGTGACCTCTTCGCCGCGTCGGGCGGGCAAGCAATGAAGGAACTTTGCATCACTCCGCGCTAGTTTCATCAGCGCTTCGTTGACTTGGTAGTCACCAAGGTCGGCCAACCGTTGTTTCGATTGGGCTTCTTGGCCCATGCTGGTCCAAACATCGGTGTAGACAAATTCCGCTTCCTGCGCGGCCGCGGCCGGATCAGCGAATTGTTTCACCAGTTCCTTACCGGATGCGTCGTTGAGATCTTTCACGAATGCAGGGTCGAATTGGTACTTCTTGGGGGCTCCCAATGTAAATTCAACACCCAAACGACTGCAGATGATGGCGAGGCTGTAAGCGACGTTGTTACCGTCGCCCAAGAAAGCCACCTTCGAATTTTCGAGGTCTTGCGAATGCTCTTGGATCGTCAGCATGTCCGCGAACGCTTGGCAGGGATGCGAAACGTCCGTCAGCCCGTTGATGATCGGACATTGGCTATACTCACACGCTTCTGCAACAGCGGCGTGGCTCGTGGCGCGAATGACCAGTAAGTCAAGGTAGCTGGTTAGGATCGGAATGAAATCCTGGACAGGTTCCCGTTTTCCCCAGCCAACGTCTTCGCCCAAAAATAGACTGTTACCACCCAATTGCGTCGTGAGGGTTTCGAAACTGACGCGCGTCCGCAGCGAAGGTTTCTCAAACAGTAATCCCACATTGTGGTTGGCAATCCTCGTCGGACGGTTGCCGTCTTTTATGCCCTGTTTAAGTTCGCGCGAAAGCTCCAGCACGCGCTGGATTTCGGCGGTCGAAAGATCAAATAGTGATAAAACGTGTCGCATGGCACGCCCTTTATATATGTGTAAATTGCGATGGAAGTATTTTAACGTTGGTTGAGTCATCGTTGGCTGAGTCATTAAACTCACGCCGTTGATTGGCTTGAATTGCTCTTGATGCTGCGGTTATCCGCTGCTGATCACGGTGCCGACACCGCTGCTGGTGTAAATTTCTAGTAGAAGTCCGTGTCTAATGCGTCCGTCGATGATGTGAACTTTACTAACGCCTCGGTCGATGGTCTCCAAACATGCTTCGACTTTTGGAATCATACCGCCGTTGATGGTGCCGTCCTTAATTAAGGCCTCCGCCTCAGACCGCGTTAACGCAGAAATCAAGGAATCAGGATCTTCGGGATTACGCAACACGCCTGGCACATCGCTTAACACGATCAGTTTGTCAGCGCTCAACTCTTGAGCAACCTTCGTCGCGGCGGTGTCAGCGTTGACGTTGAGTTTGACATCCTCGGTCGTCATCGCCAGAGAAGGGATAAACGGTGTTTGCCCGGCGTAGATCAAGTTGTCGATTACCATTCGGTCGACTTTGGTGACTTCGCCCACGAATCCCAGATCGACCGGTTCTCCATCGTCGCCGGTCAACTTCAGCAGCTGGCCGGTCAACACGGGAGTCGATTCAAAATTCAGCGTCATCGCCCGTCCGCCAATCTTCTCGAACTCTTCGGCCAAAAAATTGTTGGTCTCAACGCCCAGAACGCGTTCGACGATTTCCATAGTGGCCCTATCTGTGTATCGTCGGCCTTGGACAAAGTTGGGTTCAATGCCGGCATCTTCCATGGCCGCGCTAATGCGCTTGCCGCCACCATGAACGACCACCGGACGCATGCCGACGGTCTCCATAAAGTGGATGTCCAGCAGGATAAACCGAAGAGCACTGAGGTCGCTGAGGATGCTGCCGCCGAGTTTAACGACGGTGGTTTTGTCACGGAAACGACGGATCCACCCGAGCGCTTCGATTAATGTATCGGCTTTTTCAATAGCGGTTTTCACGAGAGCTAGATACCGATAGTGGGAGGAAGTAGGCGAAATGAAAGCTCACCATCGTAGGGTCTCCTCAGGCGATGTCAACGCTGAACGAGGGGAATAGGAGGTAGGCAACGCCGTGAACAATTCATTTCCGTGTTTTTATTAGCTGTTTTGCCGCTAGCCACGGTGCCTATACGCAACGGAACCGTGGCTAGGATTAAAACGGCTAACATGTTCAGCCTATTCTTCGAACTCAATAGTTCACGGCATTGGGGCTCTAGGGGCAGCAAGGAATCTCCGCGCCCTTACTTTGATCTTTTCCTTTGAACTTTTCAAAGCCAAGGGGTAGGGCGAAATGGCCTTCCTGTTACTATTGGCCCTATGGAACCAACAACAAAAATGCTCAAACCTACTCCATTTATCTATGTGTGCTGCCAGCAGGGTGTCGAGTCCGTCGTCAAAACCGAGATTGCTCAGCAGCATCCGGGCCTATCATTTGCGTTCTCCAGACCCGGTTTTGTGACGTTTAAATTAAGTCCAGACGCAAAACTGCCGCTTAAGTTCGCGCTGGCGTCAACATTTGCTCGCGCCAGTGGATGGTCGGTCGGCCGCGCCGACGGCGATGATGGAGCGGCATTAATGCAGCAAATCGTTGCGTCCGAAGCTGCCGCGCAGTGTAAACACATCCACGTCTGGCAACGCGATCGCGCTGTCCCCGGCCAGCGCGGTTTTGAACCCGGTGAAACGCCCCTGGCCAAAGCCATCGCTGATCAGATTGCATCCGCCGACGTGTTTGCAGGCCGCGACGTGCATATCAACCGCGCCGCTCGCACCGACGATTTGGTGCTGGACGTTGCGATTGTTGAACCCAACCAATGGTGGTTCGGATTTCACTACGTCTCAACGGTCGCCGGTCGTTGGCCAGGTGGCGTTCCATTTTTCGATACCGAGCTCGAAGTTGCCAGTCGGGCTTATTTCAAATTGCGTGAAGCCCTGTTGTGGGCCGGCATCTCAATTGGGCATGGCGACATCTGTGCCGAAATCGGTTCCGCGCCCGGCGGCGCGTGTCAGTATTTGCTTGAATCTGGCGCAACGGTGATCGGTGTTGATCCGGCCGAAATGGAACCAGAAATTCTCAAACATAAGAATTTCACGCATATCCGCCGCCGCGGAAACGAAGTGAAGAAGAAAGATCTCAAAGATGTTAAGTGGTTGTTTGCGGACCTCAATGCCACCCCGACATATACCTTGGACGCCATCACCGAGATCGTGACCAGCCAACACGTCGACGTCACTGGTATGATCCTGACTTTGAAGATGACTGATATCAAGATGGCCGAAGAAGCCGCCGCGATTCGTGCCCGAGTGAAAAAGTTGGGCTTCAGTGTCGTGAAGACTCGCCAGTTGTCTTTTAATCGTGGCGAGTTTTGTCTCGCTGCAGTGAAGGATAAATTTGCGCTGCGTTCGGCAAAGAAAAAAGCGAAGCCCGCGCCTCCTACAAAAAAGTCGCCCGGGGCTAAGAAGCCACCAGAGACGAAGTCAGAAAAGAAGCCCAACGAATAGTCATTGGTCCACCCAAATGGCGTTCAACTTCTTTAAATTCTGAATCGCGCGGTCCGTTTTCGTCGCAAACGGGTTAAGGATCTACTGTAAAATAGTTAACAAATTGTAGATTCGAGATCTCCGCCTCTAGTATCACGGGAGCCAACCGTTGAAACCTTCGTTGCGTGTTGTCGCCCATTTCGTTGTACCGTTGATTGCGTTGTGCGCTTTACTTGCTGATCGCAGTAGCGCCGAAACCGAAACCAAGAGCCTTTTGGTGGAAGCCGAAAGTTTTGCGTCGCTGGGCGGATGGAAATTGGATACCCAATTCATCGACGAGATGGGATCGCCTTATTTGCTGGCTCATGGATTAGGCCAAAGAGTCGATGATGCTACCACCTCGGTCGATTTTCCGCAGGCGGGAACCTATCACGTTTGGGTGCGCACTCGCGACTGGGTTGCACGATGGGAGGCAGCTGGCGATCCGGGTGAGTTCAAACTTGCTGTCGGCGACTCAACGCTGCCGACGGATTTTGGCACCCAAGGTAAAGACTGGATTTGGCAATCCGGTGGTACAGCCGAAATTACGCATCCGGTAAACGTAAAACTCGCGCTCAAAGATGCGACAGGATTCGATGGTCGTTGCGATGCCATTTACTTCTCACTTAATGAATCTTCACCGCCCAACGATGCAGAACTTCGTGATTGGCGCTTTCAACAATTGGGGCTCGACACCGAACCGACGTTGAAGGACGGCTACGATCTGGTCGTTGTTGGTGGAGGATATTCCGGGATGGGGGCAGCGATCAGCGCTGCAAGAATGGGGTGTCGCGTCGCGCTGATTCAAAACCGAAGCGTTTTGGGAGGCAATGGCTCCAGCGAAATTCGCGTGTGGGCGATGGGCAACATACGGCGCGGACCGTATCCGCGCATTGGCGAGATCATCAACGAGTTTGCCGATAGCGCTACTAAGTCACCTGGTACTTACGAAGAATTTGGCGACGCGCTCAAAGAATCGGTCGTCAAAGCGGAAAGCAACGTTGATCTGTTTCTCGACCATCATGTTTTTGCGGCCTCCGCAGAAAAAAGTAAGATCGTCAGCGTGACGGCATTTGACACACGTACAAGCAAGCGCACCGAGTTTCGATCTCCCTTGTTCGTCGATGCGACCGGCCACGGTACGTTAGGTTTTTTGGTCGGGGCGCAGTGGGAGATGACGCCCGATGGCCGAATGGGTATGAGCAACATGTGGGCTTGGGATGAGAAAGCGGAACCGGTCGCCTTTGCTGATACGAAATCATGGGCGCTGGATCTAAGCATGGAGGATTTCCCGTACCCGCGCGACCACCATGGTCAGTGGTTTTGGGAAAGCGGATTCGATAAGGATCCTTTGTTTGATGCCGAGGGGATTCGTGATTGGAATCTACGAGCCGTGTTTGGGGCATTCAATGCGATGAAGAATGGCGACGGAGCCGATGACCATAAGAACGCATTTTTGACTTGGATCGCCTATGTGGGTGGTCCCCGTGAGTCACGTCGTTTGCTGGGAGACGTTCAGTTGACCAAAGAAGACATCGCAGAGAAACGCGTCTTCAAAGACGGTTGCGTGCCAACAACTTGGTCGATCGACTTGCACTATCCCAAAGAAGAATACGCCAAAAAGTTTCCCGACAATCCCTTTATCTCCAAAGCCGTTCATGATCGTAAGATCGATCGCAACGTTGGATACCCTGTTCCCTATCGTTGTTTTTATTCTAAGAATATCGAAAACCTATTTACGGCCGGCCGCTGCGTTAGTGTGACCCACGAAGCGCTGGGAACGGTGCGTGTGATGAAGACGTGCGGCATGATGGGCGAAGTTGTCGGCAAAGCGGCATCACTCTGTCGGCGACACGAATGCTCGCCGCGCAAAATCTATCAGCAGTATTGGGACGAAATGGACAAACTTTTGCAACTGCCCGGCAAAGCGCGACGGGCGACAGTGCAAGGTGACATCGTGGTCCCAGAAGAGATTGCGGACGTACCACCCGGTGCTCAGGGATTGAAGCTGGTCGGGGTTGCGATGGATGATTCGATGGCCAAGAGCAAAGGTGTCTGGAAGAATGGGAAGAATGTCAAAGGCTTTCATGGCACAGGATATCAATATGCGGCACCGAAAACGAATTCGCAAATGCGATTCCTGCTGCACAGCAAAAAGGCCAGCAAGTACGACGTGCGCATTAGCTGGCGTCCCCATGAGAACCGGGCCACCAATGCGGCGGTGAAGATCGTCGTCGGTGGTCAGTCGCAGGTTGTCTCGGTTAACATGCAGCAATCGCCTGAGCTGAAGTCGTCTTTCCATTCGGTCGGCGAAGTTGAATTGGAGCAGCGCGGGCGGTGCGAGGTTATCTTTAACGCGGCTGATGCCGATGGTGTCGTTTGTGTTGATGCCGTTCGACTGGTACCCGTGGAATGATTTGACTTTGTCGCGCACCCAATCAGCCTTACCCGTGCTTGAACCATCAGGCCCCGCCTCCTCGGCTCGGCGCGCTTTGGTGCATGGGCTGCGTGTAATGTTGTTGGTCGCGATTTTGGTGGTCGTGCGCTATGCCAACCAGAAGCGTACCGACCTCCAGTACGATCTTTCTTCAGATCCGGTGGCGACCGCGCTGGTTAAATCGACCTTTACAGACGGTGCTGAATTTCAGATCCGGCCAAGCGGTGTCGAAGATGAGTGGGAGGTCGTTGCGGAGGGTGGGAGAGCCGGTCACCTGATTCGCACTTCGCCTCAATCGGATAACATCACGGGTTTTTCGGGGCCAACGGATTGTTTGATAGCGCTCGACAACGACTACCGTATCGTTTCCGTCGGAATCCTCAGCAGCCGTGATACGGTAGAGCACGTCGATCTGATTATGGATACACCTGAGTTTTTTTCTGCATTCTCGCAAAAGAGTGCAGCTGACCCATCATGGGCCGATATTGATGCTGTTTCGGGTGCGACGTTGACCAGCTACGCTATCGTCGCGTCGGTGGCCAAACGAATTAGCGGACGGCAACCCGCGCTGAAGTTCGCAGCAGAACCGACGATCGAGAAGGTTCAAATACTGTTTCCGCAGGCCCAAAGTTTGATGCCGGCGGTCGAACGATCCATGTGGACCGTCAATGACAAGCAAGGGGACCCGTTGGGGAAAGTACTTTCGACGTCGCCGGTCGCAGATCATTTGGTGGGTTATCAGGGCCCCACGGCAACGTTGATCGGTTTGGATGTTGCGACGGGGAAGTGCGTCGGGCTTGCCGTCGATCAGACTTACGACAACCAGCCCTACGCTTCTTATTTAGGCAAAGGTGACGGTTTTCAGAAAAAATACAAAGGCAAACTGCTTTCCGAGTTGACGAAGATGGAGCCGCAATCGTTAGGGATCGAAGGCATTTCCGGTGCGACGATGACCAGCATGTGCATTGCCGAGGCGATTCCAATGGCGACGACGGCGGCGTTGAGCAAAGTCTCAACCGATAGTACCAGCTCAAAAGAAAATGTTGTGATGCGCGATTGGTGGTCTTATGTTGCCGATTTTATCACGATTGCACTGACGTTGATCGGCATCGCATTCTCCTTAACGAAGCTGTCGAGACTGCGTTGGCTTCGTGTTGGTTATCAGATTGCGGTCGTTGTTTTGCTTGGGTTTTACAGCGGCCACATGCTATCGCAAGCATCGGTTGCCGGATGGGCCGCGCATACCGTCCCGTGGTCGTTGGCGCCTGGATTAGTGGCACTCAGTTTCGCCGCGTTGGCGGTACCAATGTTCTCAAAGCACCAGCCTTACTGCCAACATATTTGTCCCTTCGGCGTTCTGCAGCAATGGGCGCGTAGTCCTTCCGTCAAAAGAGTTGTGCCTTGGAAAATGACAATCCTCCGCGGCCTGGCAATGGTCCTTCGGTGTGTGCCGATCGCCCTCTTGGCGATAGTTGTCGTCGCGGCGGTATCAGGTTCTCGATTCAGTCTGGCGTCGATTGAACCATTTGATGGATTTGACTTCCGTATCGCAGGATGGGCCACGTCCGCTATATTCGTGGTCGGTCTGCTATTTTCGTTTGTCTCGCCGATGGCGTATTGCCGTTTCGGTTGTCCAACCGGCGCGATGTTGGGCTATCTTAGATTTCGCGGAGACAGTCATCGTTTGGGCCTAAGAGATCTAGTCGCTGTTTGTTTGCTGGTGTTGGCGATTTACTTTCTATGGGTGTGAACACAGTAGCCTTTCGCGGAGCGAAAGGCTACATTGGCGAAGTTGGAATTACGAACTGCATGAAAGCGTCGAACATCCCGGACGGTTCCGCGCCCACTCGGGGCGTTTGGCGGCAAAGGTTTCCTTGCCCGGCTGTTGCTGGTAAGGATTTCTCAGAACGTCTAATAATTCTCTGATCATCGAGTAGTCGCCAGTCTCCGCTTTGTCGATCGCCAATTGAGAAAGGTAATTCCGTAGAACGTAAATCGGGTTCACTAAGTTCATGTTCTTCTGGCGATCACCGTCGGCAATCGCTTCACCAGCGACGCGCGATTGGTAGCTCCTCACCCAATTGGCAATTTTCTTCTTCCGTTCATCGGTCAATTTATCGGGAAGATAGTAAGCGTCCTTGAAAAATGCGACGGCATCTTCATCGCTTAGATCAGGATTGTCTGACGAGGGCACATCGGCCAGTCTTCTATAGAAAATCGTCATGTCCGTCTCTAGTAATTGCAAAATTTCGGCCAGGCTGTCGGTCAGGGCTTCATCCGTTTCTCCGTTGAAAAATTTCAACCCAAGTTTTTTCGCCATCATATCCTGCCACTGGGTTTTGTAGGTTGCCGCGGCCAGCTCCAATCCCTCTTGTAACGGTTTGGCATCGCCAATCACCGGATACAGCGCATTAGCTAGTTGGAGTAGGTTCCACTGAGCGATCGCGGGTTGATTTCCGAAACAATAACGACGGCCCTGCGCGTCGGTTGTGTTGGGTGTCCACATCGGATCAAAATCTTCTAACCAGCCGTAAGGCCCGTAATCAATCGACAAACCCAAAATCGACATATTATCGGTGTTCATCACGCCATGCACAAATCCAACGCGCATCCAGTGCACTACCATTTTCGATGTCGCGATGCAGACTTCATGAAACAACTTTACGTAGCTGTCAATTTTACTAGTCGCGCTTTTCAGTAAGTGGGGATAGTCATTAGCGATGGTGTAGTTCAGCAACTTAACTAGCGTTTCATTATCGCCGCGCGCCGCAAAAATTTGAAAGTTCCCAAAGCGTGTGAATGAAGGTGCGACGCGGCAGACGATTGCGCCCGGTTCGAACTTCGCGTTACCGTCGTAGAACATGTCGCGCATGACTTGTTCGCCAGTTACGACGAGGCTGAGGGCGCGAGTTGTGGGGACGCCAAGATGAAACATTGCTTCGCTGCACAAAAATTCACGCACCGATGAACGTAGGACCGCCAGTCCGTCTCCGCCGCGCGAATAAGGCGTCTGGCCAGATCCTTTTAGTTGCAGCGCCCAGCGATCGCCGAGGGAATTAACGGTTTCGCCCAAATTAATGGCGCGGCCGTCGCCTAGTTGGCCGGCCCAGTTTCCAAACTGATGACCTCCATAGCACATCGCATAGGGATCCATACCCTCAAGTAAATCGTTTCCAGAGAACGTTCGCGCGAATTGTTTAACGAATTCGGGCGAGTCAAAATCGTTGAGATCCAGTCCCAAGGTTTCAGCCACTTCAGGAGAGTATGCGGCCAACTTTGGAGCTGCCACGTGAGCCGGATGGACGCGCGAGTAGCACGCGCTGTTCACCTGCCGGCGTTGATTCGTGGTGTCGGGGTCGGCCGGTAAATCACGGGTGAACCGATTGTCGAATTTAAGTGTGTCGAGTGAACGGCGATGAGATGTCATGGGTAAACTAGAATGAAGAAAAGTTTTCGGAGCAAAAGCTGTTAGCGATCAAAAGGTCAGCGGTATGGGCGCGAGCCCTCCGGTTTCGTCCCCCTCGGTGTGCACTTGCAGTCTAGGAATAATGTCTCGATCCACGACGGCAGGGAAACTGCAGGTCTTATTTTAACGGAGAGGCAATTGTCTTCCAGCGCGCGAAAACCGTACGGCTTACGCCGTGACGCTACGATTGAAAGAAGCTTTGCAGTTCTCCTTTGTGCAACGTCCGTTTACTTGTGACCGATTGGGCACCTGTTATCATAACCGATTATCTCAGCTCTCGACTGGGTGGCTCTCGAAAGAAGCGGCAAATCAAAATCTATGGAAAATTGTCTCGATTCAATTCAGCCGCCCTACCCGCGCGTTACTTCTGTCGATGTTGTGATTTGTACATGGAATCGAGCCGACCAGTTGTCGGCGACGCTGGAATCTCTGACGAAATTAATTCTTCCATACGATCGTCAGCTCCGAATTATTCTCGTTGATAACAACAGCACCGATGGTACTGCGACCATTATTGAGGAATTTGCAAATCACAAGTTCTTCAATCGGCACAAGCTTTTGTCTTTGTTTGAGAAACAACAGGGGCATACGTACAGTCGCAACGCCGCGATTGTGCACTTGGACAGTGATCTGGTGATGTGGACCGATGACGATGTGGCTGTTGATTCGTTTTGGATTCAGAAGATGGTTGAATTTGCGGATCTTCATCCTGAAACGGCATTTTTTGGTGGCCCGATCGTAGCCAGATTATTGCCGCATTGTCCTGATTGGGTTGAAAAGAATTGGGAGACGCTCAAAGGCTGCTTTGCAGATCGCCAGATTGGAGATTTACCGCTGGCGTTGACGCATGAGCAACTGCCTTATGGGGCAAATTTCGCGGTCAGAAGTTCGGTACAGAAAGCGTTCACCTTCGACACGGATCTTGGCCGTTGCGCCGATGACGTTCTGGGCGAAGACGAATTAGATGTGATGAGGCGAATGTTGGACGCCGGTCTCTCGGGCCAATGGAACCCTGAAGCGCGAGTGAAACACGTGATTCCATCGGGGCGCGTCGACGAAGAGTACATACGGCAATATTTTGTCGGGCAAGGCCGGGCTCTGGTGCGGAAGTCAACGCCCTGGGATTGTTCGCCACGCAAGCTTTGGTGGGCGTCGTTGGGGAACTATTTGATGTTTCGGTTTAAGCGTAAGTTCGCCGATTCCCCGAGCTGGTTGGCTCATTTGATTCGCTGCGGGTTGGCGGAGGGCCAATATGTCCAACGCGATGATGAATCCAATGGTTGACATGCTGGCAGTTCGGATCTGCTTTTTGCAGGATTAATGCTGTGCACGAGCGAATCGTCTACGCTCATTTATAAGCACGGTTGTTTATTAGCACTTTCGAAGATGTTATATTGGATGAACCAATGAAACTGAACTGAATCCGCCGCACGCGATGCCTGGATTCTGAACGCTGATTACGCCGAAGGCCAGTTATGCCCGTTGAAATGAAACTATCTCGCATCATTATTAGCGAGATCAACGAAAGCCAATATGTTTATCTCAAGGAAGTTGACGGGGAACGTCAGTTTCCAATTTTGATTGGCATCTTCGAAGCGACAAGTATCGACCGGCGCGTCAAAAAAGTGAAACGGCCAAGGCCCTTGACGCATGACTTAATCGCGAGCGTTGTTGAGATGCTTGGCGGTGAGATGGACAGTGTCGTGATCACTGACTTAAGCAGTCAAACCTACTACGCAAAGTTGAGAATTCGCAAGGATGGCGAGTTAATCGAAATCGATGCCCGGCCCTCGGACGCGATCGCGGTCGCTGTGACTTGTGATCCCGAACTGCCGATTTGGATAGAGGAGAACGTGCTGGATGAAGCAATCGCTTCTCAGTAACACGCCGATAGATCGCAATTCGTTGTCCGGTTAGGAAGCCACTGGCAATCGCCCTTAATTTAAATCAGCGATTGCATCACCAGAAATTAAGCCTTCGGACTCAAGGCGAAATTTGATCGACAGAAAATCAGCAGGGCGTACCAATTTGGAATCTGTGCTTTTCGATCGCGTCATGCAGGTAATTTTCACTGAGGTCTTCAATGACGTGCTCGCGAGTTCGCCTTTTGCGTATGGCCATAATTCATTGAAGGATTGTAGTGAAAATGATGCAAGGGCCATGCTATCTCACAGGGGCGTTCGGTCCTGTTTAGGGCAGTTTGTGACCCATTTTGTCTCGTTTGGTGTCAAGATACTTTTGGTTGTGTTGATTTGCGGGTGGAATGATCGGGACTTGATCGACGACTGTTAGTGCGAAGCCACGAAGATTGAATGCTTCGGTTTTCTTTGGATTGTTGGTCAACAAACGAATTTCGTTCAAACCAATATCTTTGAGGATTTGTATTCCAACGCCGTAGTCGCGCATGTCGGCTTTGTGTCCCAACGCCGTGTTGGCCTCGACAGTGTCCATGCCTTCATCCTGTAGCCCATAGGCTTTTATCTTTTCGGCCAGCCCAATTCCGCGTCCTTCTTGCGGTAGATATACCAGGACACCGTATCTTTCTTTGGCGATCGTCTCCAGCGCGATATGCAGTTGATCGCCGCAATCGCAGCGTAGCGAATTGATAAGATCGCCTGTAAAGCAACTGCTGTGCATTCGCACAAGAGGCGGCTCGCCTTCATGGTTGGCTGGATCACCCATCACAATCGCGATCGGTTCTTGCGCCTCGTATTGCACTTGATAAGCAAAGATTCGAAAATCGCCGTATTTGGTCGGCAGTTTCGATTCAGCAACCCGCGAAACCAATTTTTCTGAAACGCGCCGATGAGCGATCAGATCTTCGATGGTGATGAATCTAAGATTCTTCTCCTGAGCAATTTTCCATAGATCATCGCGTGTGGCTCGGTTTCCGTCGTCATTGAGAATTTCGCACAACACACCTGCCGGTGCCAGCCCTGCCATTCGTGCTAAATCGACAGCGGCTTCTGTATGGCCAGCGCGGCGAAGGACGCCGCCTTTCTTGGCCATCAGCATATGAACGTGGCCGGGACGCTGGAAATCGTCAGGTCCGGATTCCGGATTGGCAATCTCACGCACGCACTGGGCGCGTTCTTCGGCGGTGATGCCAGTACGGGCGTTCAAGTGATCCAGCGGTGTTAAAAAAGCCGTTTGATTTGTTGAGTTGTTGTTCTCCACGATCGGATGAAGTTTTAGTCGCGCCGCAGCTTCGGGGAGAATGGGGCAGCAAAAATCTCCACGACCGCTCATCACTAAATTGATTGACTCCGCGGTTGCCAGTTCGGCGGCACAGATATAGTCGCCTTCGTTTTCGCGATCCTCATCGTCGATGACGATGATCACTTCCCCCCGTTTAATGGCTTCAACGGCTTCGGGGATTGTGGAAAAGGTGATAGGCATCAAGCGACTTTCGGTGATTCAGCGGTTGTAACGGCCCGTTTTCAACGGATCGGTATTATAGGTCAACCGAGGACTACCAAAAGGTGTTAACCGAGATGTTGGCCAATGACATCGCCGGTGCGGCGTCCGAATCCCCAACTTAATTCGGGGGACTTAGATCAGGAAGGGCCCAATTGTTTTCCGTCGGCCTGATTGCGGGAGCGTTAGTTTTCCTCAACATCTCCAACTCCTGCTCCATCCGTCGCATTTTCGCCCGCTGAGATTCGATGGTGCGATGGAGACGTTGCTCATTGGCTCCCGGGACTGCGACGACCGAAGGAGCCGATTGAGGTAGCCGACTGACTCGGGCAGCAGGCTGAATGGAATTATCCAGCACTGAAGGTACGCCTTCGAGAGAGACCGTCGTGTCGTCGTATTGGCTGAGCGTCCCCTTGATCTCAGGCACATTGTCGGTCGCTGCGACTTGAGTATTTTCTATGGGAGCCTTTCCGTAAGCAACCAGAGCTTTCTGGGGGCGGCCTCGACGGACGATTTCGAATTCCATTTGATCGCCCGGCTTGAGGCCTTTGGTGATCTGGTTGTACTCTTGGACCGACGTCAGCTTTACACTGCCGACAGACTTTACGATATCGCCAGGTTTAAGTCCTGCTTTGATAGCGTTACCCCGAGGATCCAAACGTGTCACAACCATTTTGTTGTTTTTAGCCATTTGCACGACAACGCCAAAACTGGCCGCGGCATCGCTGCCAGAGGGTTGGATCGCTCGTTGCTGCACAGGTTGTGGATTCTGACGTGGCGCTGGTTGCGTGTTATTCATCGGCGGCAAAGGACGGGTCGCCAATGTGGGTTGTTTGTTTTGTTGAGTTCGCGGATTGGCCATCCGTTGCTGGGTCTGCCGCGACGCCGATGGTTGCGTCGACATCTGACGTTGGCGATTGTCGGGACGAGCAATCGCTGGGGTCGGGGTACGTCGCGGCGTTGGCGTTACTGCTTTGTTGCCTCCGAATTCCTCCGCGATTTCTTTCTTAAGTTTTTTGAAGAGTGTGCCACGAGGGATCAACTTATCCAGCGGGTTTTCCGCGTTGGCGGTGATGGGACAAAGCACGCCAAAGCAGGTGATCGCGATAAGTGAGATTTTAATTCGTCGTGTCATGGCTTCCTCGAAGTTCGTTGGGATGTGTGGTGTTGATGCGTTGGATTCGAAACAAAACGCAAACACCGCACAGCGTGCACAACTATTCTTCGTCGGAAGAACAGGGCTTATTCAAATTTAGCGGTCGCATCCTTGAAACTGGTAAAGTCCGAACAACAAATTCAATCGGTGTAACCCGAACTTAAATAGTAAGCTGTAAGGGCTGGCGAAGAGTTATCGCGCATGGCAGGTTGAAAACTGCCCCACGTGGAGCTGGTTTTCAACCTGCTGTGAGCGCTCTCGTTCAACAAACCTCAGTCGAGCGAAGAAAGATGGGTAGTTCCAATCCGTTCATATTCAACAGACGGAGTGAAACTCCATCCTACAGGCGCTCATTTCGTAGTGCTAAGCCCCGTTTTGTAAAAATTACTCTGTTCCGGAGAAGCGAGAATGAGTATTTCAATACATGTCCGAGATTGTTTTTGCTCCCTACCCCTTTCGCGCACCGTTGGAAAGAATCCCAAGATGACAAATACATTGCCCCAAAAGATATCGCATTTGGCGATACGACTGTTGTGTCAATTTTCGGTAGTTTTCCTTTGTGGATTTCTGGCAGGCACCGCTCAGGCTCAGTTGAACGAAGCGGCCAATGGATCGCCGTTTGAAGTGCAGGGAAATGCTGCGACGATTGCCCAGTCCGGCGATCAATTCTCTCCGGCGCGGCTGCAAGAATATGAGCGGCAGCTAAACGCGGTGTTAAAAACGCGCCGAAACGAAGAACGGCAATTCATTAAGTTGCTTGTGGCCCAGATTGGAACAGGTGGCGTTTCGACCGAATTGGTGCAGACCAGTTTTAAGTGGGTCCGTAAAAAGCGCCCCGATACGACGTTTCCATTTTTGTACTTCGAACGCGTGCTACGTATAATTGCTACTCAACAAGGGGTGGGAGCTAGTATCCCGCCTTACGATACGTCCGTCATTGGCCAGCCCAATCCGCAAAACCAAGATTCAAGCAGTAACGCTTCGAATCAGGCGGCGGGAATTGTGACGCGGTAGGGAATCCGAGCCTTAACCTGGACTGATGAACTGAGCGGCATTGCGTTAGCCGAATGGCACTTACGTTAGACGAAACGTGGGATAATCTTATCAGCCGCCAACGGAAAAGCGTCCGGTCCTACGCGCTAAAAACCGGACGCTATCGCGTGGCGGCTGATGCACAGATGCGTTGCATCAATCTAAAGTAAGTGCCATTGGGCGTTAGCCCGGATATTGCATCAGCCGCATGGCGATAGCCACCGGTTGCTACGAATATCCGGCGGAACCGGACGCTTTTCCGTTGGCGGCTGATAGAGAACGTAATTATCGACTTTCGAATGAGAACGTTGATGGTCAACGATAAACGAAAAACAAAAGACCGCGTGCAATATCCGGGCTAGCCGCCGATAAGATGGCGAGCGTCGACAGGCTGTGATACTCGAGGCTAGCGTTTTGCTGCTCGCAATGCAACTTTGTTCATCGGCGGAGCCTCAACTTCCCAAAGTAAAAGGGCCACAGTTTTCACTGAGCCCCTTTGGGTTAGATTTAGCGGTCGGAAGCAATCTCAAGTAACCGCCAATTCGTCGACCTCTTTCGCCAGACGCTTTCGCGCGACGTGCAAACGACGTTTGATCGTTCCCAGAGGTGCTTCGAATTGATCGCTCATCTGCAGCAAGCTCTGTCCTTCGACGTAGAACGCAACAAGTGTGTCGCGATCCATATTGCCCAAGCGATCTAGTCCTGCGCGGACTTGATCCTTTCGCTCGACCTTCAAAACCGCTTCTACAGGAGAACCGGCATCTGAAACGGTAGCTTCCAACAGTTCTGGTTCAACCGAAACCGCAGGCGCTTTACGGATAGACTTGTTGATTGCCATACGAACGGTGATCTGACGCAACCAACCGATGAAGCACTCAGGTGTTCGCAGTTGATCGATCTTTTGCATCGCCTGAACGAAGACATCCTGCGTCAGTTCTTGAGCGTCAGCAGCAGATCGCAATCGTCGGTTGGCGATGGCCAGAATTGTAGGTTGGAATCGTTCGAACAATTCTCCGAATGCAGCGCGGTCTCCAGTTTGAGAAGCGCGGACTAAGTCGGCAGTAGATCGAATTTCGTTTAATTGAGTTGTGATAGCGTTCATGGTTCTCTTTTTCTGAAAACGAGCGTCTCATAGGAATGAGATCGCTGTTAAATCGTGAAAGGATCGTGCAGAATCGAGAATCGGTGCAGGCGATTTGGATACGCACAAGCACAAGAGACTCGGAACTTAATCCCAGACGCTGGAAGAGCTAATTTTTCGTTGCCGAAGAATCCCAAAAAGAAACCTGCGGCGACGTTGACCTAATTGGTCTTAGCTATGACGCTGCGATCTGGGTTGGGTCAGCCGTTGATGGTCGATGGCATCAAAGCCTCGTTCATCAATGGATTTGCTCCAACTGCCGGTGGACGCGGTGACCGGAATCAGCCCTAGCGCGGATGCATAATTTGCATTCGTCACATTGGTCGGATTTATCCCGGTGATTACCGCGCCGAATAGCCCTAGTAGTCCGCCATTGGTTGGCAGGACGTCGCGTAGGCTTTCGGCACACGATTTGAGGTGCGAGCGTTGCGAGGATGATTTGCACAACATGTCTGTACCTTCGGCGCTGAAACGGATGACGTTTGCGATTGAAGTAAAGATGTTTGAACGCATTTCATTGCTCCCGCGTGACTGGCACGCATATAAAGAGAACTCTAAGTGCCGTTTGCGATATGGCGGTTTCGCCAAAAACGCAAACGGAAGGTAATGGCAAAACGATAAAATCGCCGCCATCGGAACTATAGCACAAAATCGGCTGATAGTCGCGGGAATCCTGACCCACACCCCTACAGACGCTTTCGGCACATAAGGGTTCGCGCGTTTGAAGAATTCTTTTGAGAAATTTTGCCAGCGGTAGTTTGTGAAATCTGTCACGAACTTTTATGCGGAAAACATCGGGGTTTCCGTAGGTTGAGCCCCTACCGCAGGCCACAAATTGGATGCTGGACGGGCAGGAGTGCCTATCCTACCCCGAATTTTTACTTCATCGCAGCCGGTGTAACCGTCTCAAACAGCTTCTGCACGTCGGGATACTTTTGGTCGGTGTCTCCCGCTTTGACTCGCGCCTCGTACAAATCGGCTTTCAATTCCTTGAACTTATCAGCGTAGGCCGGGTCGTCGATCAAGTTATTCATCTCGTTGGGATCGTTCTTGATATCGTACATTTCCCAAAAAGGCTCGGTGTTGAACAGACGCTTTGGATTGTAGAACCATGAGTCGTCCAGTTTTCGCCCATAAAAGAAGATCAATTTGAATTGCTCGGTGCGGATGCCAAAGTGGGCTGGATTGTCATGGTGAGCCATGTGCATCCAGTAACGATAGTAAGTGTACTTCGGCCAATCGTCGGGCGTGTTGCCGCTGAGATTCGGTACGAAGCTTCGTCCTTGCAAGGCTTGATCGGGGGCAAGTTCTTTGATGAACTTATCTGCGCCCGCCATCTCCAGTATCGTCGGACAAAAATCGACATTGTTGATGATGTCTTTATTGACGAAGCCAGCTTTGAATTGTTTTGGATAACGCACCAAAAACGGCATCCTCAGCGATTCCTA
>ENA-ORXT01002108-ORXT01002108.1-marine-metagenome-genome-assembly--contig:-NODE-2108-length-24762-cov-7.063480_pt1 | contig 24762 bp, 21 predicted proteins | sample MGYA00237868_ERZ511482 | MGnify/ENA metagenome assembly ERZ511482
AGCCATGAATACTTTATAGCAGAAGTTCACTGTCCCCACTGCCAGAAACAAATCGATACTCCAATCATTTCCTATCACAAAGGCTATATACAAAACCAGATAGCTATCTAGCAGTTGAGAAATCACCGTAGAGCCCGTTGCGCGCAACCAAATATTCTGCTCACCCGTGCTACGCTTGATCCGCTGAAAGACAAAAGCATCCACGACTTGACCTATCAAGAATGCAACCAGAGAACCGACAATTATATAAAGGCCTTGACCATAGACCGCGCTGTACGCGACCTGCATATCCTCCACTCCTCGCTCTTTAAAGTCTGTAACCCAGAAGCCCGCTGGAGCCAGATGGATGGACATAAATATAATCAGAAAGCCAAATGCAATAAGTGCCGCCGTAAGATAAGAAAGCATCTTCACCCCCCTTTTTCCAAAGTACTCGTTCACAATATCAGTCATGATAAATACGACAGGCCAGATCAACACCCCTGCTGAAAGCATCAGTGATCCCTGATTGCCAAACAGTTTCCAGTTCACTTTTTCCATGCCCAGTGTTTCTTCGAGCGCAAAAACTTTGATTCCGATAAATTCTGCGATAATAGCATTGGTGATAAAAATACCGGCAAGTACGACAAAAAGTATTGTTTCTTTTTGTTTTAGGACATTGGTATAGTTGGGCGTATACATGTAGCAAAGATATACGCTTTTTCTTATTTGGGTTTTCCATATTTAGGGGTGCCCTATAATTCCGTCTATAAATTACTTTACTTATCTCTTCTTTATGTAGAGTAGCGCTTCTTTTTTGTTATCTATGCTATGGAATGCAATAAGATACACACTTTTCTTGGACTAGCGCTGTGTAGGGGTGACGACGGTAGGAGGAAGTGCGCAGCACCGAGGAGACATCCGAGTCCCGTAACATAGCGACGCACATTATCTACGCCGCCCTTCAGGCGTAGATAATGTGGGTAGGCCCCAAATATTCCCATTACCAAAATATCAAATTCGCTGAAATATAATCGTTGCTTTCTAAATCAATACCTCTAGAATAAGTGTTACTCCAATAGATAACTATATTTGCATTAAAGATAGACCATGGCTAAAATACCTATTAATTTAAAGACTGGTGAGGCGGGAGATGTGCCTTCTGAAATCATAATTGGGATAGATCTCGGAACGACAAATAGTATAGCGGCATATACTAAGGATAATGTGCCAGTGGCGATCAAGGACGGCTCGGGTAAGCATACGCTGGTGCCTAGTGTAATTTATTTTGAGCCTAGCGGCGACGTGAAAGTGGGTACGGATGCGCTGGCGATGATGGAGCAAGATCCAGAAAATACTATCTATAGTATCAAGCGACTGATGGGTAAATCCTATGGTGATGTAGCTGACTTTGAAAAATATTTTAGCTATAAGGTGATCGATGAGGATACGGAGAAATTGGTCAAAATACAGATAAGAGATAAATTTTACTCGCCAATAGAATTGTCTGCACAAATACTGCGACAGCTAAAACAAAATGTAGAAGCGCAGTTAGGCGCTACTGTAAATAGAGCTGTGATCACCGTGCCTGCCTACTTCAATGATGCTCAACGCCAAGCTACGCGCGATGCGGGTAAGCTTGCAGGATTGGATGTGTTGCGGATCATAAACGAGCCTACTGCGGCGGCACTTGCCTATGGACTGGAAGCTACCGAAAATGCAATGATCGCGGTCTATGATCTGGGGGGAGGAACTTTTGATATTTCCATTTTACATATTCAAGACGGAGTCTTTGAAGTATTGTCTACAAATGGGGATACGTTTTTGGGAGGTGATGACTTTGATAGAGCTATCCAAGATTTCTGGATAGCGGAATTTGGATTGGATGCGTGGAAGTCCGATAAAACTGCCATGCAACAACTGCGCTTAGCGGCAGAAGATGCGAAAAAATCTTTGAGTACTGCGGATAATTTTAAAAAAACACTACAGCGTGAGGGGAAGGAAATCAGCCTCGCTATAAATGCAAATAAGTTTGCGGAGCTGACAAAAGAATTGGTAAATAAAACCATTGTTGCATGTGAGAAAGCGCTCAAAGATGCGGAAAAAACTATCACGGATATAGATCAAGTGGTCATGGTAGGTGGATCTACACGCATGCCGATTGTCAAAAAAGCGGTTGCTGAATTTTTCGCGAAAGAAGTAAACGATAAATTGAATCCTGATGAAGTCGTGGCACTCGGTGCTGCGGTGCAAGCAGATATACTTAGCGGAAATCAACAGGGCATGTTGCTACTGGATATCACTCCCCTCTCGCTAGGCATAGAAACAGTGGGTGGGCTGATGGATCCAATTGTTCCAAGAAATTCTAAAGTACCGATGCGGGCTGGTCGCTCCTATACTACTTCTGTAGATGGACAAAAAAACTTGAAAGTGGCAGTATTTCAAGGAGAACGTGATCTGGTTCAGCATAACCGAAAGCTTGGAGAATTTATTTTGCAAAACATCCCGCCTATGCCAGCGGGCATTCCTAAAATAGAAATCCACTTTATAGTAAATGCAGATGGTATCTTGAAGGTGCGCGCCAAAGAACTCCGGTCTGATACGAAAACGGAAGTGGTAATAAAGTCTCAATACGGGGTCAGTGAAGAAGACATGGCACGAATGCTTTTGGACTCTATCCAAAACGCAGAGTCAGATATGAAGATGAAAGTGTTGTTGGAGGCGAGAAATGAGGCTGCTAATATTCTGATGGGTGTAGACCGGTTTTTAGTGCAAAATAAGGAGATTTTGGACGCTGAACAAAACGCTAAGATCCTTGAATTGAGGAAGGATTTGGATGACGCTAAAAGTGGCGAAGATAAAGACGCTATCAACTTAGCTATGCAAAAGATGAATGAATTTACTGCGCCATTAGCCCATGTAGCAATGGATAATGCAATAGATAAAGCAATGAAAGGCAAAAAAATGTAGGGTTTTCGTATTTTTATATTTTTATTTCCGTATCAGGGAATTGTTTACGTAAATCACTTGTTATGATGAGCAGAATTTCAACCGACACCATGACCAGATTACACACTTGCCTTTCGCTTATTATTACGTCATTTTTTTTGGTCCCATTTTCTGGAAGCCTTAACGCACAGGATCACTCCAAGATGGAGAAGGAACTTAATAAGATAATCTACTACGATGCAGAGATAGATTTTGAAAAAGTGCCTGGCTTTGTCATCGGCATTATTCACGGCGACTCTACTTATATATACAGCTATGGTTCTTTATCTAAAGCAGAGGATGTGGTCCCAAGAGATAATTCCATTTTCGAGCTAGGAGGTATCACGAAAGTATTCACGGCCTCGCTGGTAGAACTCATGGTAGAAGAAGGCTTGATGGATTATGAAACTAGCCTGAATGAATATTTACCGAAGTCCATTCGTAATGATAAATCAGATATCACTTTACTAGAAGCCATTACGCACACCGCGGGTATGCCTCGTCTGCCACATGGAATAGGTAAACGCGAAAGAGAAGCGAATAACCCTTATGCTTATTATGCAAAAAGCGATTTGTTTGATTTTTATAAAAACTACTACCCTATCGATGAAGTAGAAAATAGATACCAATATTCTCACGTAACTTATGCTTTGATCGAAACTGCGATTGAGAACATTACGGGGGAGCGTTTTGAGGACGTTCTAAATGAGAAATTATTAAAACCAATGCAACTTGAAGACACGAATATTCGCTTGAATGACGAGCAAAAATCACGTCTATCACCTGGCTATAATATACTTGGAAATAAAACGCGTCCTTGGAGATTCAGTAGTTTTAAAGGATCTGTCGGTATGAAATCTTCTGTTAAAGATATGTTGGTGTTTATGTCAACACAGATGGGAGGTGGCAATCCTAGTTTTGCAGAATCATTTGCAGACATGCATGCACCAATGTATGATACTGAATTAGCAAAGAATAACTTTATCGGTAAGTCTTGGCATATAATCCAAAAGAAGAATCACAACATTGTTTTGCACGCTGGTTCTACGAGTGGCCATCAGTCGTTTATTGGATTTGTAAAAGAGACGAACACTGGAGTAGTTATTCTGTCCAATTCAGAAAATAGCACCAACAGTCTGGGATTCCTGATCCTCAGAGCACTCAACAAAAACTGGAAAAAGTATAAGCCAAAATCTTAAATTTGAAAAATCTCAACCAATGAGTAAAAACAAAAAGAATCGCCAAGGAATTGTATTCTCCACCAATCCTGATCATGACTATGATTACGAACAAGAGGACGAGTCGGAGACCAAGGGGCCACAGCATCAGAAGCTATATGTACTCGTAGATCGCAAACAACGCAAAGGCAAACCTGTGACGCTTGTTACTGGATTTATCGGACATAGTGATGATCTTAAGGTACTTGGTAAAATGTTGAAATCTAAGTGTGGTGTCGGTGGCGCCGTGAAAAATGGGGAGATCATGATCCAAGGTGACAATCGAGATAAGGTGGTGAAGTTGTTGCTGGATAATGGGTATTCGCAGACTAAGAAAAGTGGGGGTTAGAAAAAATTGGTTGGATACTAGGATGTAGGAAGATTTTCCTAGCCTTTCACCCCATACAGCATCCGATCCTTCTGATGGATATCCTTCACAATCTCCACCTCCGCAAACTCACTTCCTGCAAAGATTGACTTTACCTCTTCCGCATTGTATTCATTAAGCTCGAGGTACACTCTCCCGCCCGAATGTAGATTCGTTTTTGAAAATTCATGAATCAAACGATAGAAATAATTTGCGTCCGCTTTTGGAGAAAAGAGTGCTAGGTGCGGTTCATACATTAAGACATTTTTCTCTAAATTATTGGACTCTTCCTTTCCTATATAGGGAGGATTACTTACAATCACATCGTACTTGTCTAAGCTAGCCCATTGCTCCAAATCACAAAAATCTAGGTGCTGGAAGTTAATTTTTTGTTGATGCCGATCTGCATTTTCCTGGGCTATGACTAGTGCCGTTTCGCTATATTCCACTGCCGTAAATTTAGCGCGTGGGTGGCTGAATTTCAAAGTAATCGGAATGCATCCACTACCTGTGCCTATCTCTAGTACCTTGTATGATTTACCCTTGCTTTCCTTTTGTCTAAACAAAGCAACAAGTTCTTCTGTCTCTTGACGTGGTATAAGTACCGCAGGGCTTACTTTGAATTTTAGACTGTAGAAGTCTGCCTCTCCAAGAATATATTGCAAAGGTTCTTGTGCTTGCAATCTAACATGAATAGAATCAAGCCTTGATAAGCCAAAGTCCTGCTTACAAACCACATCTTCATAGATAATACGACAGATACTACGTAGCTCTCCATCTCCGTAAATGGGTTGAAGGGTATCTTGAAACTGTTGGTATATATCTTCTTCAGTCATTGTCGTAAAGGTAAATAGGGTAGGTTTAAAAATAGACTATTTCAAGGCTAACTTAGTTCCGTTCTTAGGCTTAAGCGTAATCAGTGCCTCAATGATCCCACTTGATTCTGGAACAACCTCCACAGAGAACCTCCTATAAAACTGCACCAAAAATATCTGCATCTCTAGCATCGCAAAATTATTACCAATACACATCCTTGGGCCTGCTCCAAATGGGAAATAAGCAGCTGGTTTTTTATTATCTATAAATCTTTCTGGGTTGAACTCCCTAGGTTTATCCCACTCATTTTCATCATGATGGGCGTGGTAAGCTAAGGCAATAACTAAGGTATCCGCTGGCAAATTAAAATCATCCAACTGATCCTGCCCTTTAGTTACTCGATCAAACACCCAAGCAGGTGGGTACATGCGCATCGTCTCCGAGATCACTGCATTTAAGTAAGGCATTTGCATTAGACTTTCAAAGCTAAGTGCAGCATCTCCAAGCTGCGCTTTGATTTCCCGCTGAAGTTTTGCAGCTTTCTCGGGGTGCTTAGCCAATAAATATAGCATCCAACTGAGTACATTGGCAGTCGTCTCATGTCCTGCTACAAAAAGTATATTTGACTCCCACAATATTTGCTGTTCCTCCATTTGCTCCCCTGTATCCTCATACCGTGTATTGAGTAACATACCTAACAGGTCATCAGGCTGCTTCCGTAAGCCTTTACGAGCACGAATAATCCCAAGAATGACATCATCAATTTGAGATGCAATTCTCTTATACTTTTTTAGGTCTCCACGCAGCCAGTAGAAGGGATGCATAAACGGCTGCCGCACACGCTTGACAATAAACTGTTGCACCTTGAATATGGACTGCTCTATCTGATTGAGTTCTTCCCCAGAGGCGGAGGTGCTAAACATGGCATTACCGATAATCCTAAAAGCCACTTCCAGCATACGTGGATAAAAGTCTACCGTAGTGCCACGCATTGGTTCTAGATGATCTAGCTGTTCATCTACAACATCTTGGATCAGTGTTACTAAATTACGAATCCGCCCCTTATGAAATCCTGGTTGAATCAAACTGCGTTGTCTTTTCCAATACTCCCCTTCACTGGAAAGTAAGCCATTGCCAATATACTGCGCAAGTAGATCCGTTTGTATTTCTGACTTGCGGTAATTTTTATGATTTTTTTGTAGTATGTGCCGAATATATTTCGGATTGGAAGTAACCAAACATTTTTTTATACCCCCCATATAAATATAGTAGGTATCTCCATAATCCTTGATATATTCATAAAATACAGGAATGGGATTATGGACAAAACTTAGCGTTTTTTTAAGCGACCTTGATCTTGGTACTATCGGAGCTTCCTTCATCGATCCCAATATAAGGATTTATATTTCGCCCAACGGAGACTTGCATTGGCCCTCACATCCATATAGAAAAAAGTAAAGTCATAGACATGATAGTTTCCTCCAGGCATTTTTCCCAGATTGTAGATTCTACCGCTTGGTTTTGAGATGTAAAGTAAATTGCCTAACCCGAGATTTGTTTCAACTAAGCCGGGATGCGGCGCAGACAAGGAATGGGTAACAATACTCGGAGCACTCTCCTCGCTTACTTCGGTCCAAGCAAAATTCTCCCTTTCATACTCGTTTATTACAGCGCCCAAATTTTGAGACTTATCTGCGATAGGTTTATCAATATCCCAAGATACAGGATTGATTCCAAAAGGCAATAGCGTCAATCTCTTTCTCCATTTGAAATGATCACCCTCTTTCAGCCAAGTAGGACAATTATCCAAGTGATGCAGTGCATTGAAACCTGTAAGGTAAGTATCCCAAGCGAGCACCACGTGTACTTGATCAGGCTTTTCTCCTTTCTTGATGAAGTTAAATTCTTTATCAAATTTTGTCAGTGGAAACTTATAACCAGGCAAGTAGGCCGCCACGAGCCTCTTTCTTAGTTCAGGATCGTCCTCTATCTCGCAGGCGAGCAATCGCATTCCTAGCAGTGCGCCTTGACTGTGTCCAGCAACGAAAAAAGGACTATCTCCGATCTCTTTTATAAAATGTTTAAAGGCATTTTCGATATCCTGATATGCCAGTTCTATTGCTGCAAAAGCACTCTTTGAACTCATCATGAAAGAATAAAAAGTCGCCTGTCGATAGATGGGTGCGTATATCGCACCCAGATGATTAAATATGGAAGCTTGAGCAGGTAATACGAGTTCCTCCACTAATTCTCTTGATCGCCTTTCTTGGATATCAGCATTCCAGTTATCGCCACCAAAAAATGACGTACCGTGAATAAAAAACGTAGGCACTTCATTCAATAGATGCTCCTCAATTCCAGCAGGCCTTAAGAGTGCTTTACTTTCTTTTTGTGGATGTGCTACCCAGGCCTCTAAAGAATGATAATCTGGAATATTAGGGTCTGGTACAGCTTCAAATTCCTGATTAGGCCTCACTTTGATCAATAGATTGGACCAGCGCTTGAGTTCTTTAATGGAAGCCGAGAATTTAGACAATGCGTAATTATTGATCGTTTTGAGAAATATGACTCACTATAGTATTCGCCACGTCATCAGGGATCGCACTTGACTTGCGCGTATTGTTATTTATCTGTACCGCTACTATCACCATCTCCGCCGCCACCTTTTTGGTCTGCGAATTGATCATACGGTGAAAAAACTTTAGCGAGCTTCTATTCAGTTCCAATACGCTAGACTCTATCACGATTAAGTCTTTGGGCAAGAGTTCATTGATATACTTGATGTGATGTTCTACTGAGACTACCGATCTTTTATTATTCCTTAGATAGTTAGGCGTAAAACCGATAGACCCAAGCAGTTGACAAGTCGCTTCTTCAAATTTTGCTACATAATTTCTCACGTGCATATGACCGACTTCATCACAGTCGGTGGAAAAAACGGCGCCTCTATATGTATTGATCATATTATTTTGACTTTTCTACTTTTACATAAGCTCGTCCCGGAGGACTCCTTAGAATACGATTTTGCTTGGGCTGAAATATTATAGTACTCCCTTCTTCTGTGCTTGGCACCAAAGTTGGGAATCCACTTTCGCCAAGTTCGTATGTCCATTCCTCACTATCATATTTATAGTAATCCTCGGCCCCCGTTCTAACCCCTTTAAATTTGCTTCCACTCTTGGTAATCGTCCATTTATTCACAGATTCTCTGGAATCTTGCCACTCTCCTACGAATACCTTACTCTCGCTTTCGCAGCTGGTAAAGCAGCACAGCATGAGCACTATACTTAATAATAAAAGTAATCTTGATTGTATCATTTTTCTATGGTTTGAGACTCTAATTTAGATAATTATCAGATTAGGTGCACATTTGGGTGGGAGTAATATTTTATTTTTTGTAAAAGAAGAATAAGAGTACTAATCTTAAATAACTATGCCTTCTATGTAAACTACTTTGACCTATGTGTATCTCAGAACTTATACTAGCCTTTTTCAACACCTACAAATACATAGTAAAACCTAGAAAGCATAGCTACTCGCTATTTTTATCAGCTATTTTTCCGCCGTCATTCTATCCGAAAATCCAGCCACATTTTTCATCATTCGCAACATTTCCGAGCGATAGCCCTGTAAATCTTCGCCCATAGCATTCTCCCCCATAGCCATCATACTCTTGTAAGTCGCCTCCTGTCTAAATTCTGAATCCCGCAGCAACATCCCAAATCCAGCGACCGTCGCTGCCCAGCGAAAATTATCCGAAGTCACATTTAAGTCACTTGCTTTATTCGCCACCACCTTCGAAAGTAACTTACTTTCCTTTCCCTCGGGCTGCTTATAACGCAACTTCAACGTGAGCAATTCATCAGCATAAGAAGTCTTTTTATTGTCCTTTATTTTCTGATATTTCAAAGCATCTACCGACTTCATAAATTTACTTTTCACACCAGCAGGAATGATCTCATACATAGCAGTCACCGTGTGGCCCGCACCCAGTTCACCCGCGTCTTTCTTGTCATCGTTGAAGTCTTCTTTGTTGAGCAACCTATTTTCATAGCCGATGAGCCTATATCCCGCTACATGGTTTGGATTGAATTCTAGCTGCAATTTTACATCTTTTGCGATAGTAAAAAGTGTCCCGCCAAATTCTTTAACCAGAACTTTTCTTGCCTCATTTATATTATCAATATATGCATAATTTCCATTGCCGTGGTCTGCTATTTTCTCCATTTTGTTGTCCTTGAGATTGCCTGTACCAAAGCCCATCACGGTTAGAAATATATCATTATCACGCTCCTTTTCTATCAGTCTGATCAACTCCGCATCACTACTCATGCCTACGTTAAAGTCGCCATCCGTAGCTAGAATGATTCGATTATTTCCTCCTTTAATGAATGCACTTTTAGCTTGCTTATACGCTAGCTCTATTCCTTCCGCACCTGCAGTACTGCCACCTGCAAACAAACCATCTATCGCCTCTCTAATTTTCGCTTTTTGATCACCACCCGTTGGCGCAAGTACAACTCCTGAGCTACCAGCATAAACCACGAGGGACACCTTATCTTCAGAACGCAAGTTATTGGTCAGCATCTTTAATGACGATTGTAGCAAAGGCAATTTATCTGAAGATTGCATACTTCCTGATACATCACAAAGAAAAACTAAATTTGAGGCAGGCAGATTATCCTTGGGTATCTCTTTCCCTTGCAGTCCGATGTGGAGTAGTCTATGGTCTGCATTCCATGGACAATCGCTGTACTCCGTAATCACTTCAAATGGATCTTCCCCAGTCGGTTGCGGATAGTCGTAGTCAAAGTAATTGACCATTTCCTCTATGCGCACAGCATCTTTTGGCGGCTGTTGGCCTTGATTGATAAAGCGTCGAAGGTTACTATATGAAGCTGCATCTACATCTATTGAGAAAGTTGAAAGTGGACTTACGGTTGGTGCAATGAAAGTATTTTCTTGGATGAAATCGTATTCTTCAGTGTTGTGCGGCTCATTACAACTGCCAACTATTCCAGCTGGATATTGAACTACAAAATCACTGGTATGTTCTGCTAAAATTTTCGGAGATGAATGATTCTTTCTTTTAAAGATAATCTTACTAGGATTACGCTTACTAGCAATCACAATCTCAGACAGCTCCACGGGAGAAGTCAAATATATTTTTAAGGGCATAGATTGTCCCATTGTAAGTTTCACCTCCTGAGACTCAAAACCAACATAGTCAATTTTTAAAATAGCATTTTTATCTCTAACTTCCAGCTCAAAATATCCATTTATGTTCGTGGTCGTTCCGTTGTTAGTTCCCTTCTCGACGATACTGGCTCCGATCAGCGCAGTGTTTGCATCATCATATACGTAACCAGTTATCGCAGTCGTCTGACTCTTAGTACTCATAAAGATTACCATAAATGCAAGTAGGCTACATAGAATTGTTCCGTTCTTTAATATTCCCTTTTTCATAATTTCTTTTTTTCAGCGTTATAAAATATGTTCTCAAAAGCAGGATGATCGCTTTTCGAAATATGCATAAATTATTTTGGCTTTTTTTATTTGGGGCCTCCCCTTGGCTTGCCCGACTGCCCTGCGCAGACGGGTCGCTATGCTTTCAGGCTTCGCTTCGCTGCGGTCTATAATCCATCCGTCCTAAGGGCCGTTTGGATTATAGACTAAACCTTTCGCAGCGCTAGTCCGTTTTTCAATAAATTTGTATATCTTTTCATTTAGGTTCATTACAAAATCAGATTAGATCAATTTATTCTCCAGACATAAGGCACCAATTACCGATGCAGATCTGTTGGCTCAATATCAGCGATCAGGTGATCTAGACGTATTAGGCACTTTGTATCAGCGATATATGCAGATGCAGTTTGGACTTTGCTATAAGTACCTCCAAGATAGAGGCAAAGCAGAGGACGCTGTGATGGCGATATTCGAAGAATTGATCAAAAAGGTAAAGCTGCAAAAGATAGAAAACTTCGATAAATGGCTATACGTATTGAGCAAGAATCATTGCCTAATGGCAATACGCAGTGAGAACAAAAAAAGCTTAACTGTAATTTATGATACTGAACTTGTGCATAATGAAGGAGAGCTGCATCCTGAAAGTGACGACTGGTTTGAGGCCGAATGGAACGAAGAAACCCTAAAAAAGCTAGAAATTTGTCTAAAAACGTTGCCAGATGTACAACAAACATGTATTAGACAGCATTATTTTGATAAGAAAAGCTACAAAGAAATCGCTAATTTGATAGATGAAGACTATAACAAAGTGCGCTCTTACATACAAAATGGGCGTAGAAATTTAAAAAATTGCATTGAAAAAGAAGGATAGTCATATCACAGAATTGTTCAAGAAATATTTTGGAGGCAAGATCTCCAGAATAGATCAGCGCAGACTTGATGAAATTGTCATGGTGGATGACTATGCCCGTGATGCTAAAGAAGGTGGTGACCAATTGAGTGCTATCAATCGACTAGAGAGTTTTCAGAACTTGGAGTCTCGCATGGAAAAGCGATTGAATAAGTCTTCTAAAAGGACGCCACTTGTTTGGCTAAAGCTGGCTGCGGGAATCGCTATTTTAGTTAGTGCAGGTATGTTTATATGGCAACCATTTGGTGCTAAGAAAGATGTAGCATCACAGATGCAGATTGATACAGAATCCGCAGGCGATATTCAAGTTGAAAATAATAGTCAAGTCTTACGTCGAACATATACTGCTGCAGATGGATCTGACAAATCGGACGATCTAACCGATTCAGAAACCACGGAGGTAACAAACGTATCCGATTTCATAGTGCAGTTTCCTGTCGATGAAGAGTGCGAGCAGCAAGACATTGGATTTTCAAAAAACCACAGCGAGTCTATCGCTGCGTCAAGGAATGAAATTTCCCAACAGGAATCCAGCATACCTAATATCCCAAAACCAAATGCCCCAACTCAAGAAATTGTTGAAAATGAAGTTATCATTGCTAACGATAATTCAGATAAAGAGTCTTATGCAGTTGATGGCATCGCAATTTTACCTCCGAGTGTACCAGTAATAATCGAGGCGGAATCTGAGCCCATAGCAATGGAAGAAAGTGACAACGATACTGCAATGGAGAAAGATGCCCTTATAAAAAATTCGTTTGTGCAGATAGACCCTACTAAATTAGGAAGTGTTTCCGACCAGAATTCTAGAGCTAAGAAACAACTCATAGAATCGAAGCTAATAACTGGAACCGTCACCGATGAAAATGGCGAACCACTTATAGGAGCATCCGTATTTACGGAGTCAAATACTAAAGGTACTTCTACGGATATTGACGGAACTTTCTCACTGAAAGTAGACCAAAGCACAGAACAGCTAGTAATCAATTATATAGGTTATGAGAACCACATACTAGACATTGGAAATAAGAATGAATTTAATGTACAATTGTCCGAACCAGTAGTATTATCTGAAGTAATAATTGCAAGCGCAAGAAAAGATGATTCCGCAAATAGCAATTTGGCAGCAACTCCAATAGGTGGAATGTCTCAGTTCAAGAAATACCTACAGTCAAATCTTGTATATCCTGCCGCAGCTAAACAAGCTAAAGTAGCAGGTAAGGTTGTGCTATTATTCAACGTAAATTCATCAGGTAGACCAGATGATATAGAAGTCAAAAAGTCATTGGGTTACGGCTGTGATGAAGAAGCGATCCGATTGCTGGTGATGGGTCCAGATTGGGAGCAAGGATCTACTTCTGGTAAGACTAGAGTTGTGGTTAGGTTTAGGTAAGAATAACTCCTTTTAATAGTATGACAATACATGATAATTGCCTTTAATTGAAATTCAATACCACACTTAATACAATGGTTTCTTGCTATCTGCAGAATCCGGAGCAAGTTGTGCCACGCTTGCCGATTCAAGTTGTGCCACCCTTGCCGGAGCAAGTTGTGCCATTTTGATGCTGTTCTGCCGGAGTAAGTTGTGCCACTTTTTATTTTGTGCCGGAGCAAGTTGTGCCAAAATTTAGACTGAAGCTTAATTTCAATTACGAATATTTGTGCTAAAAGCACAAATATTATGGCAGCAAAACGTATTGGAATTATGGATATTCGACAGATTATTCAACTTAAAATTAAGAAATGCAGTAATCGAAAGATTGCTGATTTAACTGGGATTCATCGTAATTCAGTTAATACTTATGTACAGCTTATTGACGCAACTAATACACCTTACAGTCACTTATCAAATTATTCTGATGAACAATTATTGGAACTATTCCCTTCCACTAAAACAAACGATAAGGAGCGTTATATGGAGCTGAGTGCTCAATTTGAATACTATCGCAAAGAACTTAAAAAAACAGGCTGTACGAAGTTAACCTTGTGGAAAGAATATAAAAAAATGTACATAGATGGCTATAGTCGATCACAGTTTAATGAGCACTTAAATCGATGGTTAAAAAGAGTTGATGGTAGTGGCAAATTAATACATTTGGCTGGTGATAAATTATACGTTGATTACACTGGGAAAATGCTCAGTTATGTAGATAAAAAGAGTGGAGAGGTTATAGAAGTAGCTGTATTTGTTGCTACTCTTCCGTGCAGTGGTTACACTTTTGTGGAAGCAACTCTTTCTCAAAAAATTCCTGATTTCATAGGATCAATGAATCGATGCTTAAGATTTTTAGGTGGTGTTCCCAAAGCTATTGTTCCAGATAATTTAAAATCTGCAGTCACTAAGGCTAGTAAATATCAAGCGACCATCAATAAGACATTTCAAGATTTTGCGCTTCACTACGACTGCGTAATCAGCCCTGCCAGAGCTATCAAGCCACAAGACAAAGCTTTGGTAGAAAACGCAGTCAGAATAGTTTACAATCGTATATTTTATCCTTTAAACAAGATGACATTCTTCTCTCTATACGATCTCAATAAAGAGTTAGCAAAATATTTAATACAATACAATGATTATTTATTAAGCCATATTAAAGTCTCCCGAAGGCAACAGTTTTTGGACATTGAAAAATCAACTTTAGAAGACTTACCTAGTGAAAATTATGAACTTCGGTTTTTTAAAAAAGCAACAGTCCAAAAAATGGGTTTTATTTTTTTGAACGAAAATAAAAATTATTATAGTGTACCTCACCGTTTTATAGGCAAATCAGTAGAAGTAAGCTACAATAGCCAAAGTGTTGATATTCATTATGATAGACAAAGGATTGCTACTCATAAAAGAAACCTTAGACCTGGAAAATATAATATCATCCAAGACCACCTTAGTAGTGCTCATAAGTTTTATAGCGAATGGTCGCCAGCCTTCTTTGAGAAGCAAGCTGCTCCTTTAGGTGATTCAGTAAAACAATATGTAAAGGTATTGATAGAATCAAAAAAATATCCAGAGGAGGCTTATAAGCAGTGCTTAGGAATTGTAAATCTTACGCGCAGCTATGATAAAAAAAGAATTAATACTGCTTGTAAATATGCATTGGAGCTTAGCCGTTACGGATATCATATCATCGAAAAAATACTAAAAAATAAAACAGATTTAATTGAAACTATTCTACCTAAACAAGATGAAAACACTACTCAAAATCATATCTCTCCTCATTCAAATATCAGAGGAGCAGATGCTTTTTCTTAATAACTAAAATTATAAAAAATGAATCAACATTTAACAATTGAAAAAATGAAACTCATGCGCTTGAAAGGCATGACGTTAATATTCCTTTGAGTTAGCCATTATTAGAAAAACGAAACGAACGAATGAACAACAAACCTAGAGAAGTAAAATTATCGACTAAACTGAACATCTTGAAGAAGAAAAGGATTCCAATGCTATTTGGATTTCTTTTTACTCTAATTCCATTATTTCTTGTTATTGTTTTATCAATAGTTTTTTCCTCAATTGAAAATGACACACCAGAAATTGACTACGATTTAATTAATTCCCAAGGGAAAGAAAGAACTGCTGTAATAAAAGATATTGAAACTCAATATAATGTGACAATCAACGGAGTTCATCCAACAATAATTTCATACAAATATTCAGAGAATGGAAAGGAAATTGAATCTAAATATAAAGTTCTTGAAGAAAGAAAAATTGAAAAATTTGAAATCGGAAGTAACTTGGAAATTAAAGAGCTGAACGGAAACTCAATAGTGAAAGACCTAAAACCATATGATTTCTCAACAGGTTTCTTTTTGCTTTTCCCAATACCATTTTTGATTATAGGGTTACCATTTCTTATTTACTCACTCTTAAACCTTAAAAAAAACTCAAACTATTCAAATTCGGAAAAGTCTCAAAAGGAAAAATAGTCTCTATGATGCCAAAATCAGGTCTTCCAGTTTCCAATGTTGGACAAGGAATTATCGTTCATTATAAATATGAAACAAGAAACGGGAATAAAATTATTGGAGAATCATTTACAACTGATTTTTCTATTATGAGTGATAAAAAGAAAGATGACTTGATTCCGATTTTCGTGTCGAACGATAATGATGAAAAATCATGTGTTGTACCGAAATTAGAATCTTTGAGAAATGGATGGAATATTGACTTTGAATAAAAATAAAAATAGCTAACAATGTATATAAAAATTGGCGAAACATAGATAAAATCAAAGCTTTTGGCTCGCTTCAAAATTTGTACTTAACTGAAAGTTTAGTACTTCGAAATCGCCTACTTTTCATATACTAAACGTTAGCAATAATTAAAACCTAATAAATGAAACTATTCCACTTAATTCTACTTTTGGTCATAAATCAAAGTACAATTGCTCAGTGCATATTCGAATACGAACAGGAAATCACCATATCAGAAAATTTACAAATTGAAGAGATCTCATTTGTTAATAAAGAGGATAATATCAGACTTTCAGGAACACTAATTTCTCCTAAAGCTGAATTCGATAAAATAGTGATGATTGTTCCTGGCAGTGGAAAGGATACAAGAAATTCACATTTTATTTTATCACAAGAATTTCTAAATAACAACATTGCTGTATATAGGTTTGATGAAAGAGGTGTTGGTAAATCCGAGGGAAAATATAACTACACCGCAACTTCTTTAATGACGGATCTTATTTATGCTTTTCATTCATTAAGAAAAATGAATGAACTCTCAAACAAGAAAATTGGAATACTTGGCCACAGTTTAGGAGGAATTGCTTCAATTGGTGCATATAGCAAAGAATGTGAATTCGATTTTTTGATACAAATGGCTACGCCAGTTGAGAATAATGGAGCATTTATAAAATATCAAGCTAGAACGAATACAGATGGATTCTATACTGTGAAAAATAAATCGACTTCAGAGGTAGTCAACTTCATAGACGAAATAAGTAAATCTGTCAAAGAAACTGACAACTACAAAACATCGAAGAGCAAGGCAAACAAAATAATGAAGAGAATGGGATTTAGAAAAGGAAATCACATTGTTAATCCTCTTATAATAGATTTAATGAAACAAAATCACGAAGAGACTTACCAAAATTCAAAGATTCCAATATTATATATCATTGGAACAGAAGATAGAATTGTTAGTAGTACAAATGAAATAACTGCATTGAATAAAATGAATAATTCTATGATTGACATAAAGGTTGTTGAAAATGTAAATCATTGGTTAAGTGAAAAAATAGCGCCAACCAAAATGGAAAAGTCACTTTACAATATGAATAAGAAAGCGATTTATGAAATAGTAAAATGGACCTTAGAAAAATAACTATTGCTAACAACTAGCAACAAATGTTAAAATGGCGCAAGCCACTTTTAGCATTTTTGGTAGTGTTGTACTTAACATCTATCGGAGCTTCTTAGTAATATGTAAATTAAAAACCCACTAAAGCGTAATTATAGGGTTTGTTAAGTGATGCTCTCAATTGATATTGTGTTAGGAATCTAGGATTCGGTAAGAAAGAGAAATAATAGTTATCTTAGTCAAACAAACAGGAGTGCTTTTCCCTATGTAGATAAAATTGGTTGAAGGAAGGTGCACCGTAATTGTTCAACTGAAATATTATCGTCATGAGCGATAGCTAAATATTATCGACGATAGCATGACGTTAATATTGCTTTGATTTAGCTACAAGAAATAAGAAAAAATGAAGTACATCACAAAATTGATTCTATGTATAACAATTGGACTTTTATTTTTAGGATGCAAGATGGAAATTGAGACAAGTATTAAAAATCTAAATACTTTTTTCAATAAAGATAAAATTACCTTAATTGAAGAAAAACGTGGTGGAATTGGAGGGGTTTTCAAAAAGAAATTAGAGTTCATTCATATTAAGGATTCTGTAAAAGTTGTTATTAGCGATGTTGAATTAATTTCAAATTTTAAAAGAACTCTTAAAATTAGCTTAACCGATTTCGAAGAGATTAAAATTGGGATTATTTGTATAGCTACAAATCATATTGAAAATGAAATTCCGATGTCAAGTTGCATAGTTTCTACTCCTAATCAATATTTTATTCAAAATGTAATGAAAGAAATGAGATTATTTGATTCAAAGTCAACCTGCAATTTTGAGGAATTGCTTTTTAATAAACTAAATTATCCGAATGTTTTAGATGTAAAAAATCAGCTTGGATAAAATCAGCTTGGATAAAATTAGAGCCAGTAGCTAATATAAAGTATGATCTCATATCTCGCCAAAAGGCGAGAGACGAGACATACTCAGGTTCGTTACTGGACGTGGAAAAAATTTTATTTTTTTAAATAAAATGTTTCCATATTTGGAAACTTTACTGTATATTGACTTTTTTAAAAACAATCTCTATGAAAAAATATGGATAAAAAATTTGAAGTCATCTTTCTTGAGAATGCAATTGAGTTTTTAAGTGAACTTGATGAAAAACCTAGAGACAAAATAATCTATAACATAGATAAAGCGAGATCAATAAATGACTCCAAACTATTTAAGAAATTGACAGAACTAATTTGGGAGTTTAGAACTTTATATCAAAAAAAGCAATATAGGTTACTAGCATTTTGGGATAAAGATGATAAAACAGAAACATTAGTGGTTACTACACATGGATTTGTGAAAAAGACTAGTAAGGTCAATAAAAAAGAAATTAAACGAGCAGAAGATATTCGACAAGAATATTTTGATGACAAATAAAAAAATAGTACACATGAAAAAAATGACATTAAATGATGTAAAAGATAAATTCATTGGAACAGCTGGAACTCCTGAAAGAGACCAATATGAATTCGATTTAAAAATGGATTTAATCGGTGAAATGATAAAGAAAGCTAGAAAAGAAAGAAACCTTACACAAGAAGAATTAGGAACACTAATTGGTGTTCAAAGGGCGCAAATATCAAAACTAGAAAAAGGATCAAAGAATGTTACTATTGGTACTATATTGAAAGTTTTCGACGCACTAAAAGCGAATATCAAATTTAGAATTGAAATGCTGGATGTTAAACTTGCTTCTTAATATGAAAGTAGAACACGGCCAGTAATAATGAGCACCTGTCAATGGTGGCAATAAAGGTACTATTATAGTTTAAGGTAAGGATTCAGTATTGAGTTATATTCAAATTTAGAGTAGCCACCAATGTAGGTACTCTCACGTTAAAACACGCGCTTGCTGCTGAGCTGAGCTTTTTGTTTGCATCCTGCATTCTGAAACCAGAATTGCCTTGATTCTCAAATACATATCGGTCTACTGGGAGAGGGATAGGCAAGGAGGCCGCTTTTTCGCGGACTGTCCGTAGGACCGATAGCCTGAGATAGCCCGACCTATTACGAACCGCTTTTCCGCGGTTCGTAATAGGGCTCCCCCAAACAAATAAAATAGCTACTTCACAACTTATTATTTTCATAAAATATACCTACAATAGGGTAGGATTTTTCACAGGAACAAATTGTTATAGTATATGGATAAAGACACATAACTTTGTGGTAACTTGCTGTAAATAAGCAGATTGGGGATTGAAAATAATCTTAACAATTAATAAAGGGCTCTAGATAGGCATCTATTGAAAAAAAGTATAAATATTTGCAACGCGATTAAAATCTATCCGCTCTTAATACTGTAGCCCCCAGAGATACAGGATGTACTTATTGAACACTTAACAAATTAGGAATAAAAATATGAACAAGCTAAACGTTAACTATTATTTGGGAACCCTACTTTGCCTACTCTTACTAGGTGCGGGTATGAATACAGCTTCAGCGCAAAGCTGGCAACTAGAGGGCAATGCGCCAGGTCAACCAATAGCCTACGATCAGGATGGCAATAACCGATGGATGGTGACTGCAAATAATATCTACAAGAGCAGCGATAGTGGCAATGCTTGGACACCGAGTATTACGAATAATAATGTCCCTTTTTATGCTGACGATGTATTTTTTGCAGCGACCAATAGATCTTACCCATTTTTTGGGGATCGGGATACCAGAATTTTTGGAGACTTTATGTTTCTGGAAGTGAGAACAGATTTTAGCAATAGAGATTATTACTATACTGCTGATGCAGGTCAGTCCTTCAAAGAATTTGTGCAAGCAGACAACTTCTTAAACGATGTTTATGAACTTCCTGGAAATAGATATTTAGTGCAGGATTTGATTTACAATAATAACGCTCCGACGTTCTATGTTGCTCAATGGTCTTTGATCAGTAACAATGGAAATACGATCACGGAAGTACTCAATGCACACGGTAGATATTCGTCCGTAGTAGGAACTACAGCGAACATGACGATCATATTGGATGCCGATAAGCTATACTATTATAGCGGTGATAATTTCAATTTAGTACAAACGGTAAGCCTGCCAGGTGATGCTTTACTAGGAAGTGTAGAGGGCAATACTATACAGGTGGTCGGTTACAATAGTGACGCTACTGCGCCAAAAGTATTGAACCTCTATAGATCTACTAATGGGGGTGCGTCATACAGCACGGACACCTATACGATCAACACACCGAGATTATTTGATCTCTCTGTTATAGACAATAATCTATTCGTAACGGGTGGAGAATTTACCATCTACAACAATGCTTTTTTTAGATTTGACTTTGACGATTTTATGAATCCTACGGTGCTAGGCAACTCTAATGAGGTAGATTCTAATGGCCCATTTAAGCTGACACGAGATGGTAAGATGGTCAATGTAAAACCAGAAAGTTATGAATCTGCATTCTTTATTTCTGATGACCTATGGACAAGTAGAGCAGAGCCAACTTATATCCCATATGCACCAGCGGCGATGGCTAATTTTGGAGGCGCGAGCTCTACCATATTTTATGGGAACGAAGCGTACACGACTACGAACGGTAGGGATTTTACATTTTTAAGAGACTTCTTTGGAAGTGCGTTAAAATCGGATATTGTTTATTTGGATAACTCCATGCACATATCTACTTATGCGGATCCAAGTACCACTACGTACTTTAGTAATGATGGAATCAATTTTGAAACGACCAATGAGGTTGGACTAGTTAATAGCCAATTTCCGGGAGCTGCCGACTACTACCAAATAGGCGAGGATAAACTTATCGCCAGATCGGCAGCATCTTTCGATCCAAATCAGAGATTACTTTTGTCAAATGATAACGGTGACTCTTGGAGCTCTTTGTCGGACTCTTACGATTGGAGACGAGACATTTTTACGGATGCTAAGACAGGTACAATTTATGCTTACAGATCTACAAATTTTGCCAGCTTTAATAGTCAAGAATCCATTACGCCTATACAAGTTTCGAAAAGTGATGATAATGGGGTGACTTGGAAGTTTATAGAAATCAACTATCCTGATATTACTTCTGCTGCTTATACAGGATATCAAGGACGACCTTTGTATGTTTATAACAATAACCTTTTTATCAAGTCCGATACAGAGATGTATGTGTCTACTGATGGTGGGGCTTCGTTTTCTGCCATTCCATTTACTGCAAGTTTTGCAGGTGCATGCGTGAATATTAGAAATGGAAATATCATAGTCGAAACCAAGGACGAACAAGTATACACCGTATCAATAGATGAATGGTTAGGGACCGCGCCTGCTAGTACTCAGGAAGGATACCAGGTAGACTTAGAATTGAGCATAGCATTGAGCCCACCTAATCCTGCGCCTTTTAGCGACTTCGATGTGATCGTTACGCTTAAAAATAATGGGTCTGAAACAGCGCGAAACATAGCCGTGCGTAGACCATTTCTCGGTCAGCCAGTGGCTGTCAATAGGGGAGACGAGCAACCTACTTACAGCGCTAATTTTGATTGGGTAAACGCTGGTGCAAATTCACTTGCGCCAGGGGAAAGCGCAACGGCTTCTTATCCTTACTACCGTTTGGATGGTGGCCCGATAGAGACGCGATCTTGGATATCGGCTCAGCTAGAGCCTGATGTAGATAGTAGACCTGGACAACCGGATGAAAATAATGTAGAAGATGATGAGGCGTATTTTCCTAATCAGGATCCAGTGACCTCGACGATTACGGTAAACTGCCCAGATGATATAATCAAAGAGGAGTCTTCTCCAACTGGACCTATCGGTGGAGGCTTTAATGGATTCGGCGATGTGATTTTGCCTATTCCGACGGCAACGACTACTTGCCCCGAAGGTATTACCAGCATTGAATATATTGGCACAGCACCAACATTTATGATGGGTAGCAATCTATGGTTAGATGGTCCTGGCTCATTCGTAGCTGTGTTTGAGATTACGGATGCCTGCGGAACTGTTACGACTTGTTCTTATAATGTAGATATTATCGTACCTGCATTTCAGTTTGAGTTCGAAAACTGTCCTAATGATATAACAGTTACCGCTGCGACTGGAGCTACGGGCGCGGTAGTAAATTATACTGATCCCAGTTTCTTAAATAACTGCCCCTTCACGATCGTAGACTATGGGCCTGCTGTTGGTACAGCGTCAGGGAGCTTTTTTCCGGTAGGGACGACGACCGTTACTTGGGTCGCTGCTAACCCACAATGTGGAACAGCGATGTGTACCTTCGATGTTACTGTCCAAAGCGGCGGTGGAAACAATCAAAATATAGATTTAGAATTAAATTTTGCAGAAAACTTTGCGCCGATAAACGCATTTGCGCCTTACACCAGATCACTTACCGTCACCAATACGGGCAGACAAACTGCACAAAATATTCAGATAGAAATACCTGCTCCGCAAGGCGCGGTTTACCAAGGCGGCAATGAGTTTACGACCAGCAATGGTACATTCAGTGCTTACGGAAATATGGTCTGGACCCTTGCCAATGGCATCGGCAGCAATCAGAGTGCGACTATAGATATTCACTATTATCCATTGATAGATGTCCCTGGTGTAGAGTATGCACAGGTGATCGCAGCGAATGGAAACGATGCGGATAGTACCCCAAATAACGGAACGCCTCCGACACCAAATGAAGATGATGAAGCTGCCATTGGCGGTGGCGGCGTGATCAGCGGCCCCACGGTAGTAACCTGTCCTGGCGACGTGACTGTTCAGGCCACATCTGCTAACGGTGCGGTAGCCACGTGGGCTGACCCAACGGTTACTTCAGACTGCAATACGATTTTATCTTTCAGTACTTTTGACAGCGGAGATGTATTCCCAGTAGGGACGACGAATGTAAACTACGTGTATGCCGAGACTGGTTCCGCTCAGTTTTGTGGAGATGTTTTCGGATGTGATTTTGACGTAGTAGTACTTCCATTCTCTACGGGCAATGAAGGAATAGATGTAGAGTTGTCGATGACGCAATCTGTCGCTTCCCCGCAACAGTACACCGTTTTTGAAAGAACGGTAACGGTGCAAAATGCAGGGACACAATCGACCTCTAATGTCATAGTCAGTGTACCGCTCTATGCAGGGATGGTATTTTCTGGAGGAGAAGAATTTGATACCGACCAAGGTAACTACAGCCCTTATGGCGATAGAAATTGGACAGTAGGCGTCTTGGCTCCTGGAGCGTCTGCGTCACTAACTTTGAGGTATTTTGCCTTGACCAATACTACTAGCGCAGGCTACGCACAGGTGATCACGATGGCAGGAAATGACATCGATAGCACCCCGAATAACGGTACGCCTCCTATCGCGAATGAAGATGATGAGGCGACGACCTCAGGTGGCATCACGCCTCCAGGTGGCAACCAAGCGGATCTATCTATCGCTAACTTTAACATCGCCAACACCATTACGAAAGGTGCATTTACAGACTATACTTTTGACTTGGTGAATAACGGAAATGCAGTAGCAGCTGGCAACTACGATATCAAGTTGTACTTATCTACGGACAATACCTTGAGCGGCAATGATGCTTTTGTAGGTGACGTAAAGACTGGCAATACGCCTATCGGAACCATCGCCAATGTAGGGGCGCAGTTGCGTGCCCAATTCGTGCAAGCAGGCAATTATTTCTTGATCGTAAGCGTAGATGCCGACAACGACATCGCAGAATCCAATGAGAACAATAATACCTACACACAAGCGATCACGGTAGTCACAGGCGGTACCCAGTCGAGTGGTGCGGATCTCAATTTATCTGCTAGCTTTATTTCTACTACGCAGCCACAGTATGATGTCTATTCCATAGTTTACAATATCAAGAACGAAGGTTCGGTAAGTACCAACAATGTTCAAGTCGATATTTTATTGGTGCCAGGTGCAGTGTATTCTGGTGGCGACGAGTTCACGACCACGCAAGGAACATTCTCCCCTTATGGAGACAATGTATGGAATGTGGGTACCTTGAACGCAGGACAAGAAGCCACCCTGACCATCAACTATTATAAGCTCAACGCTGGGCAGACACAGCACTTCGCACAAGTGATTTCCTCTTCTGCCAATGATCCTGACAGTACCCCTGATAATGGTACCTACGGCCTAGTCAACGAGGACGATGAAGTGTTCCTCCGCACCAATGTTGTTCAGTCCAGAACTGCACAGCCGTCTAGCTCAGCAAATAAGTTAGCAGTCTTGGGTGTATTCCCTAATCCGTCCAATGGTCAGCGCGTGATGCTTCGCCTAGAATCGCCAACTACATCTGAGCAGACCATTACCTTCTACGATGTTACCGGCAGGGTAGTAGCTACCCAAAGCGTAGCCCTCACCGAAGGTATCAATCAAATAAGATTAGAGACGCAAAATTTCGCTGCTGGATATTACACCCTGCTAGTCGAAGACGAGAACCTTCGCTCTACTCCTCAACGATTTATCATTGAGCGCAACTAGATAATATTTTTCCAATATATTATAATCCAATTTTAGACTGTCCTGCACGATTTCGTGTGGGACTTTTTTTTTAGGGTGTATTAGTTTTTGGGGCCATCCTGATTTCTTTTCCCGACCATGCCTGCGCCACCAGCCTGCGCAGGTCGGCACAAGAATTCAGGACCGGGTCATGCAGGACTCCGCGTTCGCTGCGGTCCGCGTTCCTTCGTCTCTTGGACATCC
>ENA-ORXT01002110-ORXT01002110.1-marine-metagenome-genome-assembly--contig:-NODE-2110-length-24728-cov-10.500750_pt1 | contig 24728 bp, 33 predicted proteins | sample MGYA00237868_ERZ511482 | MGnify/ENA metagenome assembly ERZ511482
GGGAAGTCTCATAACCGTATATGTGGCGCTTTATTTTAGAATTCTCATCTTATGAGGCTTGACCAGTTTGCAAGATGAGAATAACACCTTATGCTCTTTGACGTGCTTTTTCTGATGGTGCTCCCTGCGATCTTCATGCTTCTCTCCTTGTCACGTAGCGCTTGTATCTATCCAAGAACAAATGTCAGGTACGTTCCACCCCGACGGAGAGCCTTGCACGAAATCGGTCTCTCAGGGGCAGTCCGCATGGATTGGTAGGCTACTTCTGAACCAAGCGGCCCTGGAGGCCTCGACATTTGAATGCCCCTAGCTCCGTTCGGCACTGCACAAAAAAACTGAGATTTCTAAAGTAAAGCGCCACATATATCCCTGTATCCTGACTCATATATCTGGGATACGGATCCGATATAATCTCGCAATTTCTGTCAGACAGGATAGATATATCCTCTTCTCCTTTTATCATACTGCATTTTGGATATGCGTCCTCTGCTCGTATCCGAAGTGGATACGGATGTAATGCACGGATATAATCCTCGGGGATATATCCATGACAACCCCTGGTGGAGAGGGGCAACCACGAGCGGGACGCGAGGCGTAAGCCCTCATGAGAAACCGCCCGCGGGAACCGCACGCCTCCAAAATCTTGGCGCGCTCCCTCTCAGCCCTTGTGTTAGTAAGTCTCGCATTTTCAATCCGTGTTGTTTGTCCGCCAGTTTCCCCGGATGTGCAATCAATCAACATGACGGCGACCAATGGGAGGCTCAGTTCCCAGTCCGGGCCAGTCTACGGTGGCCGGTGTGTGCAACGCCTGTCTCCACAGCAGCGCCACCGCGGGACCACCGCACCACCCCCACGTTGCAGAAGGTGTCAAAGGGCGGCCAGACGTAGGCATTCGGTGCCACCGACCAGGGGAGAAGTAGGGCGCCGCTCATGCGAGCGGGACGAGCCTTGCGCGACGGACACCGACAGACACTCGCGCCGCTGTCGCTAGTTGTGTGTGCGTCATGCCGGAGTTGAGGTGCCGGCCGTGCCCGTCATTTTTGCAGCGACGGCGGTGACAGCTTGGCAGAGCGGTCGCCCCGCCTCGAGTGCAGTTGTTCGGCTGTGCTCTCCCGCCTTCTTCACGGCGGCAGGCCGAGGTGGCGATCGCTTTATCGCGGCACGTTCCGCCGCCGGTACCCTTTCGGGGGACCCTCCGCAACTCCCCGCAGACATGGTGAAGACCCTCTACCCCCCGCCTCATTTGTCTCAGGTATGGATCTCGACCAGGGGCTTACGTGGATAAACTTGAGACGGATATATCCGCGCAGAGTACTTCATTCTTCCGGAATCAGCCCCAAAGCTTGAATCCCTTATCCTACTCTTATTACGATCGTATGAGTATACTGATCTGTATCGGAGCTGAAGGCGCGGAGTATATCCGAATCGGAATGAACTTAGAGTCTGCGTCTATATCCGGCTGCGAGCCAGCTGCTGGCCACGGTGGCGCAGGCGGCAGCTGTCGAGAGCACATTGTCAGCTTTCGTGGCGGCATTGAACGTTTCAGAAAGGTACAGTCCGCTGCTCCGACCCTTCCCGCTCGAGGAGGCACGCCAAGAACGGATGTGCTGGCAACGGCGGCCGACGTCCGCGGACGAAGGCGTGCTCCTCGAGTCCACCTCAGCCCCAAGCCCTCTCGTGCCATCTTCTCCACCTTCCCCTGCGATTTCCTGGGGCGCCCCTCCACAGCACGCCCCGGCCTGTCTCATCATGTCGACGGGCACCGGCAGTGCCGGAAGCAGGAGCCCCCACACGTTTGAGGATGAGATTGCACCTGTCCGCCGCTCTGGCGCGCTCCTGCAGCAGCAGCTGACGCCTCCAAGCTCCCAGGAGGCCGATGACCCAGCCTCGTCGTCGTCGGCGCGCACCACGACCTTTTTGGAGGGGATAGTGGGCTCGTACGTGCGTACTGAGGCTTTGAGCTGCCCTCCCACAGTCATCCACGGCGGGGAAACGTGGCACGTCATCAAGGTCGGCGAGAAAAGTTGGACATCCCAAGGTCACTTGTCGGACTTTTTTGACACTTTCAAGGGGGACGGAGGCGCTCAGGGGGGCGACTTTGTGGGGCGCTGCCGCGTCTGTGCGATCGATGGCCACACCGCCACGTACGTGCTTCGCGGCGGAAAGTCAAGCAACGCATGGCGTCACTTCGAGAACTACGCGGCGTCGGCACACGTCGGTGACCTGCAGCGGCGCCGGCATGCCGCGGTTGTGGCGTACCGCGCCTTCAAGACTCATCCGCGCAAGCCAGCGGCAGGTGTGACGGCGGGGCCGATTGACGGCTTCCTACGGACTGCACGTTCCCGTGTAATGACGCCAGCTCAAGCTCGGCCCCACCACTTACGTTTTGTACTGCTGATGGTGATGTCGCTTTCGCCGTTTGCGCTGGCGGGCAATCAATACTTGCTGGAATTTGTGCGGGGTCTCGGCGTTCCGTACGATCCGCCGGCGGCGTCCACCGTCCGAGATGTGCTGCTCGATCTTTTCGTCTTCCTGACGGATCAACTGCGGGCGCAGATCAAGCGCCTTCAGGGGCGGTATCGTGGTCTTCCATTCTTCCACCTTGTCACGGGCCTCTGGACAGAGCGGCATGGCTCTGGCTCCTACGGCTCCCTTGTGCTACGCTGTGTGGACCCGGACGGTGTATCCATCGTCGAACTTCATCTTGGTGTGGTGCCATTTGCAGGGCGCCACGACCACATCAACATTCAAGCCTGGACGAGCCGCCTTCTTCGTCGCTTTGGTGTGCGTAGCAGCGACATCTCCTCGTCAACTTCGGACTCGGGTTCGAACGTCAAGAAGGCGTTATCGGGCCTCTGGCCACGTTGGGTGCCCTGTGCAGCGCACACCTTGCACCTTGCGGTTAAGACGGCGCTTGGGGCGACGGGCGAGACGGCGACCGCAAGGTTCGAGCGTCGCAACGAGCCTTCTCGATCATCAGCGACGCGACAAAGCAGCGGGAATCCAGCGGCCGCCGACCTCCTTGGGCGTGTGCGCAAGATTTCAAACCACTTCCACAAGTCATCGGCTAGCTTCGGGATGCTGAACTCTGTTCCGTTCCCCGGTGATGCGGAGCCACGGAAGCTGATCACCGAGTCACCAGGTCGTTGGGGCTCAACGTATTTGGCACTCGTCCGACTTTTCACCCTCATGCCCCGAATGATCGGGTTCGGAGACCTCCGTGACCTAACGGTAGCCCAGAGGCGTCAACGGCTTGGACGCGAGGATTGGGGACAGCTGCGCCACTTGATCGACGTCCTCCAATCTGCGTACGAGGCCTGCATCGCGTTACAGAGCTCTTCATCAACTGTTGCGGACGCATTCAAGCTTGTGTGCAGCCTCCGGCGGACGATGCGGCTTCCCGCGTTTCCGTGCCCAAAGGCGTTTGAAAAGCCCCACGCTGTCGGCAGGGGCGACATCCTGAAGTTCCTTGAGGAATATGAGCGCAGATCTGATGTGATGGAGCTTGACAATCGCTTGTACAAGCACCAGACGGTGCCGGTCAAGGCAACGCGCACCGTCGACGGTCTCCGCAGCGGGGCGGCAACCTTCATTTCCGTCGTCCAACGCGAGTTGGACCGTCGCTTTTTCAACCCGGCGCATCCGAGCAAGAACTGGCTCGCCAACGACGCTGTCTTGGCTGCCACGCTGGTCACACCTGGCGGGGCCGCGATGATGCGTAAGGCAGCTGCGCGCGTTGGGCAAGATAACCCTATCGACTGCGCCCACGCAGCTGTTGTGGCCACGGCAGAGAGTCTGATTGACGCAAGCGCCTCCGCGCCCGCAAGACAACAGGAGCTGGAACAAGAGCGTAAGAGATGCCGCACTACGCTTGTGGACTGGGACTCAGACGAGAGCCGCGGCGCGGCCGAAAGCGCGCCAGCCGAGCTTGTCAAGCACAGGTTGACAGCTTCCTGGCTACGTACTCTGCCTCGGTCAACACCAGGGTGCTCAAGTTCTGGTCGGCCCGCGGGGACGAGTACCCATTGTTGATGCTGGTGGCCTGCGCGTTGCTTGGGGCATCTGGGTCGTCTGCCGCATCCGAGCGGGAGTTCTCGACGGCCGGGATGGTACTGCGCAAGGACCGCTCCACGCTGCTCGCAACACATGTAGAGATGCATTTCTTTGTGCGTTTTAACGCCCACCTCGTTCCCTCTGACTTGTCGGCTATCCCTGTGTTGACGCAGGCGGCCCGGTCAGGTGCACGCGCCAGTATGCGCGCCATTTCGGTTGATATGCCTGTGGATGGGGGGTTGTCGGGAGATTCGACGTCGAGCGGCAGCGATGCGTTTTTGGAGAGCACCGATGAGGAGGAGTGAGCAGAGTTATGGGTGGGCTCCATTCGCCGGGCTGTCGGGAGTTTTTCGTGTGCTGCTTTGTGCTTGAGCAATGGCTTCTGTTTTTTGTGGCACCCATAGGTTGAGAATGCGAGCCTTTTTCATTCACTTGCCTGCTTGCCAGAGGAGCTCTACACCGTCGTGCGAAAGGATAAGGATGGCGCCCCGCCGACACTGACAACGAGCTGGCACCCGCAGGCGGCGGATCTGACGCCGCAAGAGGTCGGTTGGACGCCAGCGGTAGCGGCGACTACGACACCGCGTCGCCGCCCGCGGGCTGCACGACAAAGCTGCCGCCACGTCGCCGCCCGCGGGCTGCAACGACAAAGCTGCCGCCACGTCGCCGCCCGCGGGCTGCAACGACAAAGCTGCCGCCACGTCGCCGCCCGTGGACGCCGCGGCCGATCCTGACGAAGAGCCGCAGCCCGCGGGCAGCTCCGAGCATGTCGACGACCCACCGCCGCACGTCGGCGGCGGCGCCAGCGACCACTATGCGCCGCCGCTAGCAGGCGGCGCGACAACCGACACCAGGAAGCCTCCGCCTGTGCGGCGCCGCGCCGGTGCCGCCGCAAAGCCGCCGCCAGCCCGCCACGTCGACAACGACGAGGACGTGTCGGCGCTCGCTGACCGCGCAAGCAGCGCCTTCATCATCCTCGCGCTTGTGGGCGGCGTCACCGCCGCCGACACCGCGCCGACTACATCTAGCGGTGCCGAAGACGACGACCACTGGCGGCCTGCTGCCGGCACCCGCGCCGACGTCTTCAACGACGGGCCAGTACTGGGCTGGGGCGACGAGGCCGCCAGCATGATGCATCGCGTGGACAGCGGCGGCACCGGAGTACGCGTGCCACCGCTCAGTGGCGGCAAGGCCGACGCCGACAAAGCGGCGCCGCCCCCGCGCGACGGCGCCGACAATGGCAAAAAAGCATCCGCCTGCGGGCGACTGGAAGAAAGATTTTATTGAGCCGCCAGTGGCCGGCGGCGGCGTTCAAGACGATGGAAAGGCGGTGCTTTCGGGCGCCGATGGCACCGATGGGAGCCCGCCGCCGGTCGCAGGCAGAACGCGCCGTGACGAAATCGTGCCCCAGTACGCGGACCCCGCCGGCAACGCCGCCAACGACGGTTCGCTCGCGGGTGGCGGTGGCGAACACGACAAAAACCGCCGCCCGTGGGCGCAGGCGGTGTTGAGGACGACACGATGCTGCTCGAGGGCGCATTTTGCGCCGAAAACGGCAAGACGGTGACGGCGGGCAGCGGCAGCGGAAGGCTGCTCATGGGCGGCGGCTACGACGCTGCCGACCCGCCGCCATCCCCGGGCGCGGTTTCATCGCCACAATTTCCGAGTTTCCCGCGAGCAGCGGTGCCAACGCCGAACGCGCGTGGACGCACGTGGGCAGTGGCAGCAGCGTCGTCAACACGCCGCCTGAGGTTGGCAGCGGCCTCTCACCGACGCCCGCCCGCGGCGGCTTCCACGAGGGCACGCCGCCACGCGCGGGGTGCGCCGCAGCTGTTGAGGACGCGGCGCCGCTTTAGGGCGCAGGCTCCAACGCCGCCGATTCTCCGCCGCCTGTTGGCGGCGCCGGAAACTAAGCCAACGCGACGCCGCTCCCGGTTGTCGACGACAACGCCTCTGACGCGCCGGCGGCAGCGGCCGGCGGCGTTTACAGGGGCTGCGTGATTCCCACCAGCGGCGCGCACGACGCTGACGCGGCGCAGCGTGCGAACGAAGGCATCAAAAACTATAACGCGCAGCAGCCCACGGGCGCCTATGCATACGTCGCCAACGCGCCGACGGCGTTGGCTGGTGCCGTCAACGACGACAACACGACGCTGCCAGCGGACGGCAGCACCCACTACGCCGCTTCAGCGAAGCGCAGAGGAGGGCTATCAGCACGGGCGCGTAATGTGGATCGTGGTTGAAGGGCAGGGCGGGAAGGGGGAGGGCAAGAGGAGTGTCGTCTGGCGTCGAAATGTTGGGCGGCTCGAGCAGAACGGTCTGAATGAGCTATTGGCCGCAACGCAGGCGCCCGCGCAAGCACCGAAACCGTGCTGCCATTCGCAGGTGGCGGTGCCAACGCCGATAACTAGGCGCCAGGGTGGTGCAGCGAGCCCCGCCGTCATTGGCTGCCGGGGGCATCTCGGGAGCACGTCAGAGCGAGCGTGCCCGCCGCTGTCGCTCACATCTGTTTGGTGTCGGGCGCCCCGACGCAGCCCCCCCCCCCCTTCCTCCCCCTCCCCAGGCCCCCTCTACGCTCCGTGAGCGTGGGCGTGCCATCCGGCACACCGGCGAGAGGTGGTAGCGGCACGGGTGAGCTCGAGGCTCCCACGCCTGCGTTGCGCCGTCGCGCAGCGGTCAGGGCCGAGTGTGGCCGACCACGGCGCCGCGATGGCGGCGGAGGCCGCGGCGGCGGCGGCGGGGACGCTGGCGCCCGCCGGCGCGTGCGCGGTCGGCGATTGTCATGGCACGTGCGCTGTGAGCGCTCATCATTGCGCACGCGCGGTTTGTCGGCGTGCCCGCGGTCGGTGCCATCACGGACCTACCGCCGTCGGCGCCATGGTTACCCGCCGGATTCGACGGTTCACCGGGACGCCCGTCGCCACCCTCCGCCAAGGTGTCTTCCACCGTGCCCTCCTTTTCCCGCCTTTTTTGTCGCGCCCGTAGGCGGCGTTGCGCAGGGCTGATTCGCGGCCCTTTTCCCTGGCTCCCTCCCCCGCCGCCGCACGACGGTGCTCTGGCTGGTCGCGTCGGCAAAGGCGGTGCCCCGCGGGTCCGCCAGCATGCACTACTCGCCGCGGCGGCCGCGCGTCCGCTGTGGGCAGCACCGCCGACCCCATGGGGTGAGGCGCTTTCCAGGCATAGTGCTGCCCCCGGCGGGCAGGCCGGCGACGTCCGCCCAGAAGGCGCCGAGGCGGGGCACTTCCCGCCGCGCGCGGCGCCGCCGGCTGCCGGCGACGGCTCTCCGCACCGCCGTCCGGTGTTTTCGCCGCCGCCGCCGCCGCTGGCTCTCTTCCGCCCACCCGACGGGCACACTTTCCCCGAGCACTCCCTCCTCACCCGCACCGCGATGGCCGCGGCGTGCATGGCCGGGCTCGCTTCGACCGCCCCGGCGACCGATGCGGTGCATTGGGTCGGTCCGCTTGTTCCGCTGTGGCTCAGCTGCGGCGGACCGGCCGCCGTGCCGCCCGCACACCTGTGTATCGGCGGCAGCGACGCGTCTGCTGTGGCGGCGTCAGCGGCGGCGGTGTCAGTCAGCCGGGCGAGGCCGCCGTCGTCGACGATGGCTTCGCGCGCTTCCCGTCGACCGCCCACGTGCCCGCGGTCGTCTACCGCAGCCTCGTCTGCGGCACGGGCGCGGTCGTCGAAGCGCGGACGGGGGCGGTGGGCATACCTACCGGGGGCAGACCTCGCGCCACCACCCACGTTTGCCGGTGGGTGTATTCCTCGCCAGAAGCGGACCTCTTGGCGGCGTGAGAGCTGCCTACCGGCGGCATCGTGGCGGACGGGGCGTCTGAACCTGCTGCGCCGGCGATGTCCGGCGGTGCCGACAGCGCCGTCGACGGTGGCCCCGTGCGCGCTCTCATCCCATGGGTCAGGTCGGCCTTTAGCCTTCGGCCGCGGTTGGTGGGCACGTTGCGCTGCGACGCCGGGCTGTGTACTTCAAACCTGTGGGGGGGTACGGCGGGTCCGTTGCTGACGCGTTGACGGGCGCCGAGCGGGACCCCCTGCGCGTGTCTTTTTGCGCGTTGCACGCGCTGGCGGGCACCCACGGCGGCGGTGAGGAGGCGGATCCCGGTTGGTCGCGGAGGGTGGCCCTCGCGCGCGCGCCGGCAGTGACGGAAGCGGCGGCAGCGGCAGCGGCAGCATCGCCGCCGGCGCGTTTTATCTCTACTTGTCGGCCGGGTGCGGCATGGCGGGACACGTCTCACAGGCAGGCGGCGGCGTCGTGCACGTGCCACCGCTGTCACCGCCGCCGGCGCCGCTGCCGCCGCTGCTGCCCCCCCCCCAAGCTCCACGGCGGCGCATGGCAGCGGGACACCAACGGCGGCCACGCCGGTGCTCTGTGCGGCGGCTCCACCTCTGCCGCCGCCGCCGCCGCCGCACCCTCCTCCTTCTGTCGGCGGGCTACGCCGACGCCCAGTTGGCGGCGCGGGTGTCCGTCGCACCGTTGACAACGTGCGTACCCGCCATGCCCTCGCTGCGCGATCGATGCAGTCGCCTGCGCGGCACAAAGACCCCTCGGCACGGAACAGCGAGCGACGCGCCGCTGCGGGACGACGCAAGGGAAACTCCATTCCTTCACCGAAAAAATAAAAAGGACTTTTACGACAGGACTCAAGACACGTGGCGACACCCGCGCCTCCCCTTCTTTGCCTTCCCGCCTACAGCCGCACCACGTCGCGACCGCTGCCTCTCCCATTGCCTCTACCACGGACGCCCCCCTTGCAACCAACGGCACGCGCCGGACCCTCCCCCTCCACCATAAAGGTCGCTCCACGCACCCTGTCTGGCCACCGCCACCTTTCTTGGGCCCCTTGCAAATCATATTTCATCCACCAAGGCGACCGCATTTCCACAGAGTCCCAATCGCGCAACCCCCCAGAGCCACCTGCACCGGCGCTGCCACGGTCGCCGCGAGCCCGGCCGAAGCGGCGAATGCGAAGAGACCCGCAGCCGCGTCCTCGTGCGGCATCGCCACGGCGGCGACGCGGTAGCTGGCCCCATGTACGGGGAGGAGAGTGGCGCCACGGGTGCTTGTGGGAACGGCGGCGAGGGCGGCGGCGATGGCGGCTGCGGCACCCGCCGCGGCAGGCGTCGGCGCAGCCGCCATGGATGTGTCGGAAGCGGCGGGCAGTACAGCCCCCGCCCGCCGCCACCACGTCTTCGACGTCGTTGACCACGACGACGGTCACCCCCGTCGCCGCGGAAGCGTCGCCGGAGGCAGTGACGGTGGCGGCGTCGCCTGAGCGGTTGTCGGCGGCGTGGCGGCGGTCACCGCCGCGGCCAGCCGGTTCGGTCCGACATAAACATGGCACCTGCCCCCCCCTCACCCATTGCCACCCCCCCCCGCGCCCACACAAGGCCCGCGCCCCGCCGTGGCCGAGTTACCCCCTGCTGCCGACAACGGCCGAAAAGCGAGCACCGCCGCGACCGAAACCCTCGTCGCAACGGGGGTGACGGCTTCGAGCCACTTGCCCGCGATTGCCCCGGCGAGCGCAAGGGCGAACGGCGGTAGCGGCAACGCAGCCGGAGGCGGCCGGGGGAACGACAGCACCGCAATCAGGTGGCAGTAAACGCCGTGCCCGCCCAAGATAGGGCGCCCGTCGCCACCGGCGCGCCGCCGGCGCGCCAAGCTTCATCGGGGCGGCGTGTAGAGGCCGCCGGCGGCGTCGTCGTCCACGGCAAGGGGGAGTGAGTTGCACTTGCCGCGTGCGATGAGGTTGGTGGCGACCACAGGGAGCGACGTCTGCCGCCGCGACCTGCGGCTGCGAGCGTCGGTGGGCCCCGCTGTCACGGCGGCGGCGACGGAAGGTGGCGGCGCAGGCCACGGGGCACCAGTGGCAGCGTGTGCACAGATGGCGGCGGCCGCCTGCCGTGGTGGCGGCCGCGGACGTGTCGGCTGAATGGCAGCGGCGGTGGCGCCGGGGGAGGTGCCGCCCAAGTGGCGGCGGCCGCACCACGCTGCTGGAACGCCTTCCATCATTCAGGATGCCCCCTCGCCCTCTTGCATCGGTCTGCGCTCATGGCGAGGGAGGCGTTGCTGGCACTGGTGCCACACGACCGCAAAGTAGCCGGTCGCAGCCGCGGGTGTGGTGGCGTGCACACCCTGGTGTGCAGCAGCAAACAATTTGACGCCAGGCACGCCCCTTGCGGACGCACTCGACAGGCCCCTTTCCCCACACAGCACCTCAGCAAGACGTCGAGGCTTCCTGCCGGCTGAAAGGCGGCAGTCCAAGCACAGCGCACGCCACACGTTCAGAGGAGGGCTCTCGCCACCCTCGCGCCAGCGCCAAATTACCTTCCCGGAACCCTCCAGAAGCGGCGCTGCCCAAAGGCCAGCTGGCCGGTCGGAAATCACGAGAGCAGCACTCTGGCACGCTCGTCGTTCCTATTTTCTGGACTGGCGCCCCCGGAATCCGTAGGAATCAATCGGATTCGACTATTCGATTATATCCAAAGTCGAACGCACACATGATTCAGATAAAATATTGATCTGGACTCCGATCAAAAGGAGATATCTTAATACGGAATCGAGCCCGTGTCAAAAAATAAATCTGGAGTGCTCTCCGACAGCCAAAGATTATATCTGATTGTTGCACAAAATCGCTGATCCGAAAGCCCCTGGTCTCGACGCCCTTTAAGTTTGTAGCGCCGCGACCGCGTGCCCGCGGGCCGCCGAAGCTTCTCCCTTCCCCGACAACGATTTCTGATCGGCGCGCGACTGGTTGTCCCTTTTTCTTGGCCGCCATTGGCCGACATCGCCGGAGGGCCTGTGGTCGATCCCGCCAAGGCGCCGAAGGCAGGCGCCGACAAGGCGGCTACCGTCGCTTCCGATGGGGATGCCGCTGCTGGGCACCATTCCTGACCTGCTGTTGGGGTGGATGCCTCCCTCGGCATTTCGCGGGCGAGGTGGCGCTCGCCAGTGTTGTCATCGCGTCTGCCCGAGCGCCGGCATGGGTTACAGTCTCTGATGGTTGGTACCGCCATGGCCGACGCGTCCAAACGCTCGGCGCTTGACGAGGGTGGCGCCAGCTGTGTCGCCACGCCCGAGCTGGTGAGTAGGGAGGGTCAGGGGACTTGAAGCGCGAGTGGCTTCTTCCAGTGGCGCCTACCGTCCTGCAGGGATGGTTGTTGGCGGCGGGCGGCGTCTTGCGGGTGCGGCGCCTACGTCTGATGGCGAGCAGCAGCATTCCTGATAACGTCCGCGGCGCTGGCTGAGGCTCCGGCCGCGCCGTTCTTGATAAACCCGTCCATCTCGTCGGGCGCTGCCAAAACGGCGCTAGAGCTCCCGCGTGCCCAATAGGGTGGCGTCTTTGGCTGAGTGAGCGGGACGGCAGCTTCTACGAGCTACAAGCCGCCGAAGGTTGGCGGTCTGCTAATAAGTTAGGCGTCAGCTGGGCGGTCTGCCCGCCTAGTGGAGGTGACGTAGCCGGTTGCCACGCCCGTGGAGGTGGCACCGCTATCGTCGAGCTCAGCCATCTCTCCCGCCCTACCTCAGCTTGTGCGGTCACTGATGGAAAAAAATAACGGTGTTCTGCTGAGGTTAACAGTCGTCACGGTGGAGTGCGAGCCACGACAGTGATACATGCGCCAGAATAAGATGCCTTCATTACTCGTCCCACCCAGGTATCTTGTATCCGTAGTCGAAGAAAAATTCCTCGCCGACAGCCAACGCATGAAGCGCGAACAAGCCAACGCGAATGAAGCCACAAACGTTGAGCAGCTTGGGCTCCAGGTTGGCCCGCTTGATGCTGTGGTTGATGAACTTCATGCGGTTGCTGAGGCGCGCCGCATCTATGGTCACATTCGTAGTAATGGAGTAAAAGATGCTGATCCCCTTAGCATCGTACGACCGGCCGCGCGCGTCGGTCTCTTTGGAAGAGATCGGCTCTCCAACTTCCTCTCCAACAAAATCTCCTTCTGCAGCATGCTCAGCGGCGAAGACACCCAACCCATGAGCTCCCGAGCGTCCAACTACGCAGCGGACGCGAGCTACAACTTGGGGTTGGACGTTCTTGCAGCGACGGCGCCTGAGTACACTTCCGGCCGCCCTACCGGTGCTCGACACGTCCGAAGCGATGAGCAAGCCAGAGCTTCGCAGTTACGGTCGCCCGACGCCCTCGTACACCGAGTCAAGGACAGGAAGGGCTTCGTCACAGACGTTGCGTTCTTGGTCCAGCGTTGTGGCAATCGCGGCAGGCTGCTCGCCCCCGGCCGGACCGCCGCCACCACCTTGACTGTCTTGCCCATCAGTAATGGTGCCCACAGACCCGCCGTCGCCGTCCAAAACGTCCTCGGGCGCGAAACACTCTCCGCCGGTGACGTCGTCTCCAGTAATGACTCCACGAAGAGTGGCCGTGCCTTCATGCGGCGCTTCGCTGTCGCCTGTGCCAAGCGACGCGTCGTGCGCATCGCCACGACAAGGATGAAAGTATGGCGGAAGGATGACCGGACGAGCGACAGCACGAGCGCCAAGACAATTGAAATCTGCAGAAGCGTGTATGCGGCATGTGTACCACAAGAAAACACGGCACAATGCGCGAATGAAGTTGTTTTTTATCAACAACGCGTCATGAAACGACGGCACAGGTTCGAAGTGTTCGACGCCGCCGCCCTCGGCTCCCCCGCGCGAAAGCGAGGAGCCCATAGATTGCAAGTCAGCAGCCACAGCGTCACCACCAGGAGCTCAAAGAACAGCATGGAGGGACCGGCCTGTGGCAGTGTCGGCGCGCAGCGCGTCCGCGTCGGCATGCCACTACCAGAGACGCGCTGCTTGTCTAACTGGTCGCACGTGACTGGCCGGAGGCCGGTCAGCCGCGGCAGCATCCCTCACAGTGCCGGCAGCGTGGGCAGCCCCGCGGTCCACCGTGCTACCAAAGACCCCCCGTCACACATCTGGCGAACGGGCGCAGTGATGGAGATGCCCTCGGTCTGCGACGCCACCTTGCAATTCTCGGACGGCTCCAGTGCCGAGTACAATGGCGAGGCTCGCCCCACCCGTCAACTGCACCACCGCGGCTCGTCAGGAGATGCGTGCCTGCATGTCTGCCACGGCCTGGCGGTTGCTGGCTGCCCTGCGCTCAACCAGCTTGATGATGTGCCGGGCACACGTCTCGGTCTCTCCCCAGTCGTCCAGCACCTTGAAAATAACCCCGAGTATCACTGGTGAGCCATCCGGTGCGTTGATGACAGCGTGCACGCCCGCACGATGAGACATCCGAACGTCTGGTCGCGCAGCGAGAAGTAGATGACGTCGTGATGCGTAATGTCCGGGTCTGACGCATCACTGCTGTAGCTGTCATACTCAGAAGCCATCCAGGTCCTGCCGCGCGTGAGCCTCGCGGCTGAGTGATGGGCATCGTACGGGTCGCAGAGGTAGGACATGCAGTTGAGCGGAAGAATGGCCTCCCCATCGACACGGCGCCACGACTGGCGCGCAGTCGTGGAAGACGTCGCGCATAGAAGTTGCTCCACAGCTGGCAAAACCGTCACGGGCACGTCGCCCGCGGGTCCAGAGTCGGGTTGCGGTGCATTTCCCCGCCCATCACTGGAAGCCGGGCCCGCTGCAGTGATTACAGGCCGATTGAGATGGTGGCTGTCTTGGCGCCCGGTAGGTAGGGGAGCGTCAGCGACCGACGGTGTGCAGCGCCACTGTGCGTCTTGGGACGATACGGTGAAGCACGCGCGCCTCGAAAGAACTCAAACATAGTGGACTACCTCTTTGCCGGCTGGGTTGGCTCCCGACGTCGGGGCATGTCCCCATCGCTCCGGGCCTATTCAAGCCCGCCTCGCCAAACTCCACCACGGGCGGCACAACGTTGATCGTTACCGCCATCCTCCGAACTGAAGCTCGCAACGAATGATGAAGGAGTTGCCTCCACAGGAGGCAGGTCAACCGGAAGCGGCACACTCCGCAAGGTCTGTGCTGAACGCCTTGCGGTTGCCCTGTTAAGAGCCATAGACAAGATCACGTTTGCGCTGCGCCGCTGCCGAGCCCGGCGCCCGCTGCGACGAATGATGCGAGCAATAACACGCTCCAAATTCTCCTTGTCTCCTGCTACGGCAGCGGCGTTGTCGGCGGCTTCAGCGTCAGCGGCCACGTCCTACAGCGGACCCTCGCCGTTTGGCCACTCGTCCAAAAATGCGTCTTCACCGCAGGGGCGTGGGGAGGGCATAACATCGAGCGCTAGGCGCCGCGGAGCCCTTCACAGAGACAGCTGACCCAATGATGGCCGCAGCCGGTCCAGATCTCGACGCCTGCGGCCGCTCTCCAGTCAACGCTCCAAATAAATCCCAGCAAGCAGTTGCAGCCATTACAAACGAGTCCGATAAGTGCATTGCGATTGAGATCATATGACGAGATGCACCGGAATCGACGGGACCTTCGCAATGAGTCTCTCTTGCCGCTTGTCAATTCCACATCGCCCATCGCACTGAAGCGGACAAGGCACGCGAAGTTCTCTGGCAGACAAGTCCTCTCGTGACCGCTGACACCCGAAGGCCTGCCGGGGGCTTCGGTGGATGTCATGCGACCAACCATTGTCCATGTGCGGCGGACGTTGTAGAGCCCCACCGTCCGCGACGGGCTTCGTCTCGTCAACGGTCTTATCGGCGCTGTGCTATCTCTGTGTGCGCGCGAAAAGTTTGAATGTTGGCAACAGTGTTCCAGCTGCCAACCGTCTCGGCTTGCTGCTCAAGCATTTGTTCCATATGCAGGGGCGCAAGAGAGAGCCGGCGGGGGGGTAGGCGGCGGCTGCGGCGGTATCGGCCGTGTCCGGCGCGCGGTGCACGACTAATGCGATCTGCGAACCATCTTGCCCTAAGAGACCGCCCACTCGCAGCACCTGCTGTGGCGTGCTTTCCCTGCCGACTCTCTGAGCGGTCGCTATGTGGAGGGCGCGGCGGTCATTGAAAGTCAGGATTTTGTGTGTGTCGAGGCGGTTGGGAAGGTTCTCTTTGATAGTGAGAGCCACAACAGGGAGCAGGACACGGGGTAGGAGACGACCGTGTCGGCAGTAGCACTGTCCGCTTCGCATCATGCGGCCAAGGCCGGAGGTGGCCGTCTCTACTACCTAGAGACACGGCCCTACTCATCGAGGACGACGAACGATCGGGCGGTGTCCGCAGGCGGCCACCGTTGCTACTTACAAACTGAGGCGGTGTGCGACTGTGTAGCGCGCGTGACAGTATGAGCTATTTTCGCCCTCACAGCTTTTGTATGCTTCGAGTGTCAACAGAGACTGCGGGGTGATAAGCCGGCTCGGAAATCTTATGGCGCACCCATTTCGTTTTCTGGTCTCCCGCGGTGCCGCCTCTGACTGTTCGACGCTGGCCACAACGGCACAGAACGCCGCCTGCCAAGCCGAGTAAATGAGGTCAGAGCGCGAATTGCAAGAAACAGCCAGGGAAACCCTGACTCCCACTTTTGCGCCGCGCCCAGGAACAGAAATGCGCAGCAGTTCCGACAAGCGAGGGCAACTAGTACGGAACCTAACAGAAGACATTGTGCGGACAACGAACAGCAGTATCAAGATACGACACAATCAAAAACCGAGACGAAACACACACACACAGAACCGAGCAAGGTGACATTGCGGGAAAAGAAATATTTGCAAGGTTCCTCACCAACACGTGTGGTGGCAAGTCTTCCAGCATGCAGGCGAGCGGCACACGACACACAATCCCCTGTCTCTTCCCTATATTCTCCGCGAGCCGCGCGCGGCCAGTAGACCTCATGTCGGCAGCGCCGCCGACGGCTCGAGCTATCGCGTACCGGCCACTGCTCCCAGTCACGGAGGCGCCCGATGCCAGCTGCCAACGGTGCCGGCGACGGCCGCCTCGTCGGCGGTAGCGTGCCTTCATGCGCCGCAGGAGCGCCTTTCCGACGACCGTGGGCGGTTGGGGGTGGCTGAAACGGGCGTCCACCGCCACAACTGTGGCCACCCAGTGATCGCTGGCACAACGCGCTCGCCGCGTCGTAAGTTGCAGGCGGCGCGTCGGCGATGCTAACGTCAGGTATAGCAGCCGCTGCGGCTGGAACGCCTGGGTTGGCTGTAATGATTTCGTTGTCGCCGTGAGTATCCGTGACGTTCCACCTGTCGCAGGACACCTTCGTCGTGGTCTTGGCTGCTCCTGGCATGCATTGTAGTAAATGACTGGAAAGAGCTTCTCTCCAATTGCGTCTCAAGGATCCCATGCTGCCGAGATGTCGGCGTGAGGAAGTCTGTGTCTAACGACGCCTTGTTCGACGGTCCCACAGCGCGTGCTTGCCGCGCGGGCGATGCACTCGACAAAAAATGGAGGAAACCGGAGAAGCCAGTTGTTGAATGGGTGTGGCGTAGTGCACTTGCCTCTATACGTCCATAACTGACAAGGCTGTCAGCAGTGCAGCATGCACGCCTGCTCGAGCCAGTTCCAGCTCACCGATTCCCAGAACGTCATCCTCTGTGCGCAATTTCGCGCTCACGAATCCTCCGCACGCCTGTCATTCAGCGGATACTTTTCCCCGTGAAAGAATGCGCCTGTTCTACCATCCATCCGGCGAACTTCTTCATTGAGGCCGCCGTGCAGGCTTCCCTCTCCCCGAAAGGTATATTTATATGCCTGCTCCCCACGGATGCAGGCTGCCCAACGTTCGGAAGGTCGCGCTCAGCCGTGGATCCTAGCGGCGCGCCATACTTCGACTGTGCCTCACGTTGACATGGTCTCGTGGCTCTGGGCGCCGCAGCGCTTGAGGTAGAAAACATTCCTGAAGCCACACTCAGTGTGCGCTCGTCCCCCTGCCTGCCCTAAAGGCACGTTCTCAACAAAAATGAGCTCTCACCTGCACAGCTTTCTCGTCACTGATGAGGACTGCTAGGGGGTAGCGCCTCCAATGCATAGCCAGCCGACGCCGGAGCCAAAGCGCTACCTCCTACGAGCAGCTGAAAGCAGATCCATACGGCCGGTTCTTCAGAGTCACGCGGACTGTTCGAGGGTGCCGAACAGGAATGAAAGACACTAGAACTGGAGAAGGCACGGCGTTACTTTATAGTGGGAGAACGAACACGCATATGAATGGAATAATACAGTCGTTGTATGATGGCGTGCCCACAAACAGGTAACATGCCAGGAAAACAGCACGGCGTATTGAGGCGCAAAATAGGCGGTAACAACACTCTACAGAATCGCGGCACGAAATCGATGCCCAAGGTAGTCAGCCAGCACGCCAAGAAATCGTCACGGCCCTCACTGGTATCTGGAAGAGCGCACGACAGTGCTTCACATCCTTCGACGGAAAAGGAAGAGTTGACCGCAGAGCCACTGACAACTGGTTGAGCGGCATGTCACGACAAGCAACGACAACAAAAGTCACGGCAGCGAAGTCTGAACCCTAAGGCCGGTATGCCACTGGCGGGGCGACCATCTCAAAAAGAGAGAGACTGCCAGACGTGGGGGCGTGATGGTCGATACGAACATCACGAAGCGAGCGTATGGCGGATGGTCGAGCAAAAACAGTGGCCGGGAGGATGAAGACGGTGACGGAGATGGTGAGGTTAACGACGGATGCACCGATTGTGCGCAACGTCGGCCATCGTGTTGTCAACTACCACCTCTCCCTGGGACCATTCATGGATCCCCCCCTCCTTGAACATCAAAAACGGCACTGTCAAGCCGTCAATCCAGCCGTAATGTCCCTGGGCCACGACCCCGTCTCTCAGACCTCCTGGACGAGATCGCTGCCGGGAGATACGGCCGGACACCTGACAAAAGAGGGCCACTTTCTCAAAAATTCTTCATGATGTCCGCTCTTTGGAGGGCCCATCGATGGCAGGAGTCGACCTGAGGAGTATTGATGGTGCTCGTGTCCGATTCTGACGGCCGCATGACAGAAACAACGCTTGGGAAAGCCGCTAGTCGCAGAAGACGACACCGGAGTATTCATGTTTTTCAAATCGGACTTGTGCTTGCGCAACTTGTTTGCCTTGGCGTCGCACAGGCTGACTATGCCTCCTTGATGCCCTCGTCTTCAATCTGAAAGCCTCAGAATTGAAAGGCGTCGCGATTGTTGTTGACTGCGAAGGCACCGCGGATGTGTACCTGCCCGGACTGACTCACAGCAGCATGCTGGTGCAGGCATACTATCGTACGCTGGCCGGAGTGAGCTAAGGCTGCGGCCTGATGGCTCAGGTCGGGGTATCCACCACGGCTGTTGGCATCTCAGGATAAGGAACGAAGTTTTCGGACTGTGACTGCGCGTGTGCCGAGCGAGGGCGCGAAAGGCGGATATGCACGCGCAAGACAACCGAGAGTACAATTGTCTGAGGAATAGACGCAGGAAAAGGCTACATCCGGGTACATGTTCGTGAAATTCTGGATGCAAGCCCGTTGTTGCTTAATAATCATATGAGCACCGGTTTGCTGCCCGCACATCCAGACCACAGGACACACACTTTCTGTATACGGCAAAAAGTCGCTGGCGACGGCCGTACTGTTCAAATCTCGATAATGCCTCTGGGAGGGTCGCTCGTAGCAGACGACTGTGGTGACACTGGGGTCGTCGTGGTAGTCGTCTTTTTGGCGTCCGCAGAGATGGCTGCCCAGCGACGCCGCCGCAAAGGCAAATGTCAGCACTTACGAGACCCCCGATCGAGTCAAGGACGATCGATCAAAAGCATTGAAATTTGGGTGGATTCACCGAAAATCGACACGATTGCCTTGTCCACCGGAGCAATCTGGCGTGTTTTTTGTCACGATCCCAACAGACTTCGAGCCATCCCCGTGGAAGTTCGTGCAGCCGTGGCCTCGCAAATGCGCGAATCGTGAAGTAGTTCGGACAGGACAAAACCAAGTTCTGAATCTCCGCAGTCGTTGAGATCCCGGTCAATTGGAAACCGATGGGTGCCGTATGTTGCTCTTGCCTCGGAGCGGTCGCTCGTCGCTGGACATCCTCGTTTTCCGTGGCTCAGGCTGTTGGGTGCGCTCCACCACTAAAAATGTCATCCCCGCCTGCACTTGCGGCGGTGCCGGCTCTCTTGCCGTCCAAAGAGGTTGACCGGATGTCCTGCTCCATGCTGAGAGCGGCAATCGAAGACTTCCTGATTCATTCGGCAAGGAACCTGATCATCCCGAGTGCTCTCTCCGTCTCCCGCACACTTGACGCGGCCGCTGTCAACGTAGCGGCGCCCACGGAAGTCTACATCCATCTCGCTCGACCACGGGACCAGCGCGATCCGGCAGATTGCCGCCAAGGAGGCCCTTCCCATGGTGGGGGCGCTGTTGGTGCCCGTGCTGGTCAAGCAAAAACGAGGTCGGTGCTCAGCGCCACCAAGTGGGGTAGGGCCGTATCGGTGAGCACGGGCAGGCAGGGTATGGAGTTGAGTCCTGTCGGGGACGTCCTGACGTTGCTGAAGGAGAACTCTAAACCGCCAACCCAAGTCGCCTCTCTGCCGTCATCGCAGCCGCCGTCTTCTTTCCCTTCCTGCAGCGGACAGTGAGCGGGATGACCGATGGTGTTGCCTTTGATTGTGCGGCCTCGTCGTACTCTCTCTCGGAGGAACAAGTGGCCTTTGTGGCGGCCGTACATGAGCACGTACGCAACATCACCAACACGCTGGAAGCGCGCTTTATATTGCTGAAGGGTGTTACGCTCGTGATGGCGCCGGACGTCGACGCGGTCAAGAACGCTCCGTCGGCGCAAGTCTTCGTGCGCAAGATGTAGCAGGAAGGGCGATATCATGCTGAGCCGGTCGAGCCCCTCACCTGGGCACTGAGCGACGTAGACAACATCGTTCCCTTCCCTCGACCCCCGCCTGGAATTAGTCTCCGCGGGTGCCAGGAGCGGTAGGTGCCTTGGGGAAAGAATCGCGCGTACCAGATTCGTTCGGTCGATGATCACGCCAAGCACGTCGTTGATAGTGATGTTTCTCCGTTATCGTTCGTGCTCCCCACAAAAGCTTGGTTTCTTTTCCTGTTAAACACCAAGACGACCCATAAAGATCATGTAAAACTGAGTCAAGGCCGTCTTCCTCCCCTACGCATCACCAGCCTGGTCCAGATGGTGGGCACCACCGATCCAGGGCACCTTTCTGTCTGCTACAGCGGCTGGCAGCATCTCCGCTATCACACGGCCGAAAAAGCCAGGGTGACCGCACCCTCACTCGGCAGTCTTTTCCATGTCGTCGGCAGCTATCGAGGTGCTGACCTGCTGGCGCCCGAAAAGGGGCTTCGTGGCGGTGGCCGCGTCGGCAGCGGGCGGCGTCATCTCGCAACCGCCGCACAGGCGCGCGACATTCCCCCGACCTCATCTCCTCCACGGCCGCCGCCGGAGGCAAGTGGTCCGCAACGGCAGCCGACGGCTGGATCCCTGGCTGGCGCCGAGCCGACATGGGCACGTGCCTGGCCGCTTCGGTGGTCTGCGGCATCGCTTATTGGCGGCTTGAGAGGCGCTTATTCTATCTCCCGTCGGCCGCAGTCGGTGCAGAGCAGGGCCCGCGGTGGATAAAGTAGAGCCAGACATATCCGCACATTATTCTCGTAATAATTCATAATCTGAGCCGCAGCCGCGTATCCATATCGTACTCTGTTCATCTACCGCCGGTTTGACTGAGCCATAATGACTCTCCGAAGGCAGGATACAGTATAATCTGAATCGAACTAGCACCTTTCTTGATCCGGCTCACAGATTCTGCGCCGCATTGCTGGCGCGAGGGGATGCCTCCTCACCGGGTTTATTGTGCATATCACAAAATCTGGACCTTGATGCATCAGCATCCGTTGCAAAATCGCTGTTTCATTGGCTCAGAGGGTGGTTCATGATGCTGAAGCGGATGTTGCGGATCCAGTTTTCGTGAGAAACACAATAGGCGCCAACATCTGGCAGTGCCAAGCGGCGATCTTGCCAAAGAATCTCCGACCGGTTCTGTCCCGTGTGTGAACCCGTTGGCGTCGTTGTCAACGGCCTGCGCGAGAACCCAAACGGGCGCTTTCTGGTGAGCACACGAAAGTTCCGAAGATACATGCTGACGAGGACCGTGGCATCATCCAAATCAATTCAAACTACCAAATGATACTTGACGGCGGTTCATCGCAAAAAACGCTTGTGAATAAAAGCGCCTGTTTCCAGCAGACGTATGGCTGTACCTGGTCAGATATCTCCTATCGATAAATCTTCTTTTTCTCCAGATGCATCATCCAAGAGAATATATTCAATCTGTCTATCCGGACTATATCCGAATTCGCACTAATTGAGTATCCGATTATAATATTTGTCCTTACGCCGTCCGGCCCAGCAAGATCTGATTTCGGATAGATGACTTTGTCAAATACCATATCCAGAGTGCATCTCAGGCAATGTGGAATATATCCTACTGCTACAAAAAATGCCTGATTCCAAAGCCCCTGGTGCAGAGGTCTATGCCGCGGGGGCGGCAGAAGAGGTGCCCACGCGCGAGCGCTGAAGCGTCAGCGCCGCGTCGGTGGCCGCTTTGGCGGCGGGAGGAAGCTTCGCGTTAAGGTCGCCGAGGCTGACAATATGCGCTCCCCACCCCACCAGAGCCGCCGCCGCCGGAGGCCTTTCCGAGGCGGTGGCTGCCAACTACTTTCTCTCCGACCTGCAGCAAACAGGCAGCGGTAGCACGTCGGCGGCCGGAACCGTGGTGGCGGGCATCTGCTCCTCGCCACCGCCAAGGCAGGCACAGTGTGCCGGCTCCCAAGCCTGCTGCTGGCGCCGCCGCAGGACAGACGGCTGCGGCGGCAGCCAACAACTTGATCGCACGCCAGCGCGTTGGTGGCTGCGATGCGTCTCTGGCCGTCTCTGCGGGCAGTGGCATCTCCGCCTTGCAGCCGCTCAGGCTGCCGAGATGCGCTCCCGATCCGACCTGAGCCGCCACGCCTCTCCAACATGGCTGCCGCCAACGGGTTTCTCGGCCACCGACGACATACAGGAAGGGGCGACACGCAGGTAGCTGCGTCGGCGACATATTAACCTTACCGTCGCAGAGGCGCGTGCCATGCCTACGCCCTCTTCCATTCCGTACCCGCCGCCGTGGCGGTCCGCCGCGGCGGAAGCAAAGCGCTTGAGGAAGCGCCGAACCAAAGAAGGAAATTGCGCGACTCTGGCCACCTTTGTGCCCTGTGGCATCTTCTCCGTGCCGCCGCGCAGGTGGCCAAGATGCTCCCACCACCCCCGTAGGCGCAGTAGCGCTCTGTGCCGCGGCGGCCGCAAACGCCATTCCTTCCTGCTGAACATCGACAGGCAGCGGCGCCACGTCGGTGGCCGCACCGGCAGCGGTCGCCATCTCCGCGTTGCTGCCGCCTCGGCTGGCGAAATGTTGGCGCATTCGACCCTGAAGCCGGCGCCGCAGCAGACCTGTCGGTCGCGGAAGCAGCCAACGACTCGATTGCTTGATGGCGCCAAGGCGGAAACGGCGCGGTCTCAGCCGCCTCGGCCAACGGCAGAATATCCACCTTGCCACCGCCGAGGCCGCTGAGGGTCTCAGCCCACTCCCCATTGGCCGCCACCCGCAGAGATCTCTCTGCCGTGAAGACGGCCAAGGAACTGCTCACGCGCCAGCGCCACAGAGGCGCCGTTGCGTCGGTGGCTGCATCAGTGGCGGGCCGCGTCTCCACAGAACCGCGGCAGAGGCGGGCGGCATGCCCCGACTCCCCAATACTCCACGGCACACGCCCCAGGCCCGTGTGCAAACACCATGGGCAGCCCTCTCACACGGTGGCAGTGGCGCGGCCCGACGCAAATGTGCGCGTCAGGTGCGCGAGCACGACACGCCCACCAGCCTCCTTCCACGGTAGGCGCACCCAATCCTGCCTGAGGCGGAAAAATGGGCAGCACAAGCGGTCCCCCCCCGTCATGTGGCGCAAGAAACATTACTTTCTCGGCGTGGCGACCATGAACACGGCACCCGTAAAGCCAGTACAGATGGCCCCGACCGACGCCGCCGCGCACCTGCCGTGGAAAAGGCAGCGAGGAGAGCCGCCCTCTTGTGGCCTCTCCTCCCACGGGCACATCATGCTCGGTGCGCCGCGGTGCCGCCACAGATACGCCGCGTCTCTGCGGCAGGCAGACAAGCGGATGCGTCCAAACCGCCCCTGTCTCCGCCGCCACCCCCTCACAACGGCCGCAGAAACGCGGACGATCGCAGAGCGCAGAGGCGCCGCCGCAGCCGATGCCTCCTTCGTGACCTTGCACAATCAGCCGCGGCAATGCGTCATGTGCGTCACGCCCATCGACTCCCTCGAGAAGCAACGGTAGGGATTACGGCTGGCCAAATAGACAGCTCTACAACTAGCTTGCCACGGCCGGCACTAGCTGGACAGGGGCGAGGAGCGCGACCGGGCGGTCCACTGCCGCCACCTCTGCGACAACGCCAATTGAAAAGCTGTGAGGCAACGAGGGCTCCTCTGTAGCGGCCGCTTCTGCTTCCGCCGTGGTGGTTGAGGTGGCTGACGCGCCTAGAGTGACGCCACGGCTCCTTTCCGCCGCCCCCGTAGCTACCGCCACGACCGCTGCCACCACCATGCAAGGCACCGCTGCCGGCGGCGACGCCTCTCGAGCATACCTGCATCCCGTTCCCGTCGCAGTGCACACGACTGCCAGGGTGGTGGGCGACGGCGGCTCTAGGTGCCGGGTAGGACCCCGGTGTTGGCGGCTGCGAGGGATGTGGCGCCACCGCCAAGTCACCGTCGCATCATCATCGTCGGCGGTTCTGCCCACTCGCTTTTTCGGGTTACTTCTTGGTAACTTCGAGGCGACACAGGCGCGAGCTGTGTCGCCAAGAAGTCGCCAACGGGGGCTACAAAGAGAGTCATACGGTGGATCCAAGGGGACACCCAAGCAAACGGATAGCTAACCGGTTTGTCCGGTTTCAGGCGTAGTCTGCGAAACATATTAACCACTGATTTGGGGTATATGTTTCAGTACTATTTGGCGGATGCAGATTTGTTGATACAATTTAGTGCCAATCAATGACTGACACGCGACCAACCATACCAGGGGGACGTGCTGGGGCGGCGCTTCCCGCCGCCGTCGCGCCGCCGGTGCAGCCCGCCATCTTGCCGCCGGCCACGGCCACCGTCGCCCCGCCGTCGCCCGACGGCGGCCGGCCGCGACGAGGCACCGTCGCCGAGTCGCCGCCGCCGAGACCCTGCCCCCGTCGGCTGCCACGGCGCCGCCCCGCGCGGGGTGCCTGTCGCCTGCGGGCGCGAAATCCGCGGCAGCCGCCGCGGCGCCGCCCCTTGCCGCCGCTGGCGCCCGCCCCTCACCCGGGGTCGACGCGGCGCAGGCGACGCCGCCCCCCCCCCCAGCCGCGCGCACCTCCTTGGCCGCCAAGACTACCGCCGCTGCCCCGCCTCTGTCGCCTCCCGCCGCCGCGGCTTGCCGCCGCCACCGCAGACGCAGCGCACCTCCCCAGCACTCCGCTCCCCCCCGCGCGCAGACAACGCGCCAGCCGCGGCCGCCGACCGCCGCATCGCCGCCGCCCCTTGACGGCGCCGCCGCCTTGCGCATTGGCGGCGGCAGCGGTGACGCGTGGCGGCGGCGGCCGACGCCGACGTAACGCCCGACACCGCCTCGGCTTGCCACCGCCGCCGCCGACACCGCGCACCCCCCCCCCACGTCCACCCCCCCCGCCCCCCCC
>ENA-ORXT01002113-ORXT01002113.1-marine-metagenome-genome-assembly--contig:-NODE-2113-length-24712-cov-4.842338_pt1 | contig 24712 bp, 24 predicted proteins | sample MGYA00237868_ERZ511482 | MGnify/ENA metagenome assembly ERZ511482
AAGCCTATTGGATATTTTCTTAACGATAGAGAAGAAGATGAAACCAATGACCACGAAAGGTGGGGTTTGAAAATGCAAGACTGTGCTGCAATTGCTGTATTATAGTTTGGTTTTAATTCAGCTTGTTCTAGTTTATAGGATTTTATATTACTTCCATTTTTAAACCAATCAATTACAAATTCCATATTACCATACCACTTTCTTTCACTTCCACCCTTGTTATATGGGAACCACTTGAAGTTGCTTTTTGAAGCGTCTTCTTTTGTAAGACCAAGACCAAAGTCATTAAATGGTATCTCGAACCACCTTCGAACGAACATACTATTATTTGCACTGGTCATTCCACCTCTAACTTGACCTAAGTCCCCAACTTTCAAATTTTCAAAACTAGATAGCTCACGTTTAGTAAGCCAATAACCGATCGGACTGCCACTTATTTTTCTAAAACCGAATTGATTGGCTTTATAAAACAATTCACAATTTGGATTTTTGATTGCTTCATGAGTTTTCTCACATTTTAATAATGGAGTTCCTTGATCAACTAATCTTATGTAAATTCCGAGATAAGAGGACTCGATGTTTTTGAAAGTAAATGCCGAATTCTGTACTACCTCTCCTCCAATTTCAGGAAAAGTTCTTGCTCCAAGATGAAGCATTGTATCAAAAAATATACTCTTGATCAACTTCACTCTTAAGTTCTTATATCTACTTCCAAACATCCAAGAATGCTGATTTATCATTCCTAAGTAACCATTTTTTAGAATAGCTCCCAATCCTGCTTCCATAAATGCAGCCATTAAATCTGATTTACTCTCTGGGTATTTAGATTTAACAAAATCAGATAATTTTATATTCATATTGCCCGATCCCATGTATGGTGGATTATCTACGATGCAATGGAATTTTTGAGAAAGTTTTTTTATTTGATCTAATCCCGCCATTACTTTTGTGTGAGTCTCTTTTAAGAAAAGATCAGGGACAGGCAATGTATCTAATATCTGAGGAATGTTAGAGGAGTGAGGTTGTATTAATGAGCCAAAGTTAGAAGCATGCTCTAAGATTCTAAGGTCATGGATAAGTTCTTGATTGAAAATATCCAGCTTCATTTGCTCAGCATAATTCTCTAATTCTCCATCATTGAATTTTATATCTTGGAAGCAAAGGATGTTAAGCTTTATGTTATGTCTGAATAATCGTCGATAAGAAGATCTGGCTTTCATCAGTAAAGCAAAGCCAGCCAACTGTGCTGCTCTTTGGTCTATCTCAAAACCATGTAGATTTTTTTCTATAATCAGTTTAGGGATGTCGTTACTTGCATAGCCTTCTTCTTCATATATTTTATAAAGCAATTCATATCCATAGACCAAAATGTGGCCACTCCCACAGGCTTGATCAAGTAAAGTGAGATCTTCTATGCTATCTACTTTAAGATACTCTTCTGCTTGAAGTGAAGCGGACTCAATAAAGTAAGGCATATGTTCTCTTAACTTAGAGTCAGGCTTGTTTTGTAGCCACAATTTACCTACCGTGTTCTGTACCATATACTCTACGATCCATCTCGGGGTAAATAGCTGAGTAGCTGCAGGTATATCTTCTTTCTTTACTTTTCCTTTAGCTGCAAATACAGCATCTTTTTTCTCAGATATATAAAACTGATACAACCACCCTATAATCTCTACTTCAGAGCAGTCATCAGTTGTCATACCATCTTCTACGGTGGCTCTGATAGACTGTCCTGTGATCATATCCTGTGGCAGTAACAGCTCAGTATAATCATCTATAGGCTGAAAGATAAAAGGCATCACCTGATGCCAGCGATGGCATTCTGCTACAAGTAGAAGTTTGTATACTTCGTTCTGTGCATTGTCTGATGGTATATTACCGAGTAGGAGATCTTTGATACGAGATCTATCTACTTTAAGGTCATTGTCTATGATGCCAGCTTGCGCATCCTTGAGGATCTGTGGTGTACCATCTGCTCCACTGACGATACCTGTGTCCGTATAGCCATTAGCATCCATATAGCGGAATGCGATGAGTCTATTAAACCATGTGTAGGCCACTTTATCTATGAGCGCTTCTTTACCTATTTTTTGAATCTCTTCGTTGAGTTGGGATATCGATTGGGCTTTTTCTCTTTGCTCTATACCATCAGTTTTAGTGACTTGTGATAGACGATTGGTGATCTCTGCGATGAGTTGAGTTCTGGTGCTTTGGGCAAAGCGTTTTAGGGATGTTGTGTCTATGGACATTTGTTTGTATTTAGGTATTCGTGTTAGGTATTAGCTTTTTAGGTGTTAGGTTTTAGGTGTTAGTTTGTTAGGTGTTAGGTGTTAGGTGTTAGGATTTGGGTTTTAGCTTTTTAGGTGTTAGGTGTTAGGTGTTAGGTTTTTGTTTCTTTTAGTTTTGTTCTAAAGGCATTCATCATTTTTTGTATTTGATTAATTTCATCTAATATCTCACTTGTTCCTGTTGCAGTTAATCCTTGTTCTGTGGCTATCAATAATTGTGTTTCTAATTCAAAACTGGAACCTATCGCGATTTCTATGTAGCGCTTCATTTCTTTATTCGACGAGCGAGAAGATCCTTCTGCAATATTTGAGGGTATGGAAACGGCACATCGTCTCATCTGTGATATCAATCCGTACTTTTCATTATCAGGAAATTTTGTTGTTATGGTGTATATTTCATTTGCGACTTTATAGCTGCGTTTCCATATTTCTAATTCCCTGAAGTTTCTCATTTTTTTAATTTTTTAGGTATTAGGTATTAGGTATTAGGTATTAGGCTGTTAGGTTTTTAGGTATTAGGATTTAGCTGGTTAGGTAATTAGGTTTTGTTTGGCACCTAATTCGCTAATACCTAATGTGCTAAATCCTAAAAGCTTTGTTTCTAAATGGATATATGTTTTTTATTTTTGATTAGGACTTTTAGACTTTGATTTAATTTTTTTGTGTAGGTGTCTACATCTTCATCAGACTCTAAATATGGCTTACCTATTCCTACACTGATCGATCTTATATTCTCATAGTCTACTACTGTCGATCCTTTACCGGTTGCTTTTTGCAATGCTTTTTGTATTCTATGTGGCAGCTCGTTTACTGCGTCATTCGAGATCGCTTTCATTGTATCAATACTCGTTGTACTTTCTATCTCTACAAGTGCTTTATCTATTTCTTTGATTTGTTCCTCTTGTACTTTCTGGGGAGCCGTTTTATATAAGTCGTAAGCTTGTAGATTAGCTTTCTTTTCTTCTACTGCTTGCTTGCATCTGTCACGCAATTCAGCAAGCTTTTGCTTGAGCTCTTGCTTGCAGTCATCCAATAAACTTTTGGCATCTTTGAGAGCATTCCCTTTGTATATAGTATTGCTCTCATGTAATTCTCTTAGTTGGCTGATCTTATCAGCATCTATATAGCGTAAGTTAGCTTTGTCACTACTGACGAATGCATTAATAGCCTCATAGATCTTAAGAGAAGTGCCTGACATGAATTGTTTGATGGGATCATACACTTGTTCTCTGAAGTCCAGTAGTTGATCTTCGTACTCACTGATATTTTCAAAAAAGTAAGATCTATTTTTCTTCTTGAGTTCTCTTAGGAATCCGAGTCCATCATTAAGTTGTGATAAAAATGGGTACTGAGATGTTTTTTCTTTGAGGGTAAGAATGTTTTCTATTTCTTGAGTGAGGACTTCTTTGAAGTTTGTGACAAGCTGCTTCGGGTCATTAGATGGCGCTTGTGTCAGACAGAAGTCTTTGTATATATCCTTGAATTTTTTGATCTGTTGTGCATCTACTGTTGATCCTACTTCCAGATATAAGCTATTGTAAAGTCTATTGTTTGTGATCTTACTAAGTATCTCTGTATTAGACAATACAGCTTCATTCTCATGAAGGTCAGCTTTAGATTTTTTGAGAATCTCAGCTATGGCAAAAAGTATAGAGAGCTCACTCCAGCCATAAGGTTTAGCTTTGAAATTGTCGAGTATATCCTTGACATAAGTTTTCATTCTTTCTGACTTCCTGAGCTTTGCATCATCATATATTTTCTGAGCTGCTGCATTAAGCTTGTCACTCTGCAGATCTGATGCAATAGGGTGAGCTATGAGATTCTTGATGTCAGCTTCTGTTTTTTGTACAGGTAGTAGTTTTAGTTGACCAAAAGTGTGATCGAGTAGATATTGGAATGCTTGCGTCATTCTGGTATCTACTTGTGTTCCTTTTACCTCGAGAGTTTTTCCGTCGAGCAAGAACTCTGCACCCTTTAATGCTTCTTGTAAGTCTTTTTTGATTTGCTCTTTTCTTGTGTAATTTTTCCGTTGTTCATTTTCTATGATGGCACGCATATCATCAGTCAGTCCACCATGATTTATTTTTTTTGTATACTGATTAGTCTGAAGATAATACCTGATCTCTGAGATAATACGTTCATTTTCTGGAAGGATCATCAGTAACTGATCCTTACCCATAGAGTGGCCTATTAGAGTATCTCTGTTTTTGTAGTGGTCGTTTTTTGGAGTTACAATTTTAATAGATAATCCATTTTCATTCATTCTACCTCTTGTCATTTCATCTATGATCTGAGTAAATCCAAAATCAATCTTATGTTCTACATGAAAGATCTTTTTGATCTTAAGGATATTATCAAATATGTTAATTCCTATCTCATTGGAGATCTTATCGTCATCTATCGATTCGGCTTTGATTTCATTAATGACATCTTGTTCTTTATTAGTCAGATACTCATAGCGGTTACCATTAGATTGTATATATGATTGATACTCCAAGATTTCCAGTTCTTGTTTTATCTTTTTTTCTAAGTCAGGGAGAGAGACATCATAACTGTCTACCATGAGTGATGTGATGTGTTTCAGTGTTGGTTCAAACTCTTTGACATACTTTACCATAAATAATGTCTTCAATAGTTTGACCTTAAATGCTTCAAGTTTACCTGTCGCAGCGATGATAGAAGATTGAATCTGACCATTAAGAGTAGGTTGTAATCCATCAAATATTCTATCAAATGAAGGTAGCATACCTATTTTTTCTTCTCCTATAGATTTGAGTACATTCTGGAAGACGCTCAACATAGATCGTTCTCCAACAGATTTGAACTGGCCTTGGAAGGCATTCTGACGTGATAAGCCTAGCATTGATTTTCCAAATAATTCTATATGAAATGGCGCAAAAGGATAGAGATCTGTAAAATGTCCAGCGTCTTTGTATGACTTATATTCATTACCTCCTTCTGAGAAATTAAATAATGTTCTGAAGTTATTTTTTTCTCTTCCATATATGGCTTCCATTGTGGGGTGTGCTTCCTTTTTCTTTTCGAGTAGTCTTTTATGTATGACCTCGTCTATACTGCTGCCGGAGAGATTAATTCTATTAGAGAATCTATCTTGTATTCTTGAGAAGTCGGCACCTTCGTCACCTTGTAAGCCTTCTACAATATTAGTAATAGCTTGTTGTGACGTCGCAAATATCCAAGCACGTCCATCACAGATGGTCGCAAAACTCTCTGCTATGGTCTGAAAATTCATCATTCTCTGTACATCATCTTCACAGAACTTACCGAATTCATCTACAAAGAAATTAATTCTAAACTCAGGACCTTTTCTATCCAGATACGCTTTGACATATTTAGCAAATTGCTCGGGTGTCAAGGAGTAATTTTTAAATCCTTCAAATGTGGCTTTGGCATTATCTTCATCTACCCCTAATACCTCACTGAGGGCTTTGATGATCTTAACTCTATCCAGATTGTATTTCTCCCTTCTAATGAGCCAGTCTTTACCTGTATTAGAATTAAAGATTTTTTTGAATTTATCCAGCTTGTCATCTTCATCTAATTGTCTTTCCATGTTAGCGACAAATGGTTCTTCTCCATAATAGCCAAGATGATTGTTGAATACCTGAAGAAAGGTCGTCAGGACAGGGTCATTATCTGTTTGGTAAGATATACCTTTGTGCTTCTGGAATATATTGAAAAGGACACTTTCGCTTTCTATAGTAGAGGCTTTTCGTATATTTTCTTTAAAGATGCCATCCTCTAAATCATCTGTAAATTCATCTCTAACATTGAGATCGTCTAAAGTTTTGTTTTCTAATAGGAGAGAGAGCATCTTAAGTAAGTGTGACTTCCCAGATCCGAAAAATCCAGAAATCCACACACCGTTAGCAATAACATCTTTTGATCTTTTTCCATACTCGTCGAGAAATGTATTATCAAGCTCACGAATGATCTCATTCGTGAAAACGTATTCTCTTACCTCTTCTTGTAAGTTAGAGACGTCGTCGGCTTTGATGACGCCTTCAATGGTTCTGTTGATATCTTTTTTAAATATTTCTTTATGAATCATGATTGACTTTTAATTTGATAGGGCAAATAGTGTAGTATAAAAAAATGTAAGCATATTAAATTGCATTTGATGAGCAGCATTATCATTTATATCTAATAAATAATAATCATGTTTTTCTAACATATCTTGCACATTTAGGGTAATATCTTCAGGGTCGATATTAGCACCGACTATAGAGGGGTTAGGATGTTTTGAGTACTGGCTGTAATCAGGTAGAGATCCACTGGGATGTTCTATAGAAGTTTTAATTTTAGTCATTTGACTTATGATGTTTATCGTTAAGTCAGGACTCATCATCGTCTTTTTTATCCAAGGATTGAGACTGTTTTGAGTTTTCATAAAGTATGAAAAATGCATTTTCCACACTGGCAAGGTATAGTTGTTCTTGTCGTATTCGGGGTCATGGATCGATATCACAAATTGTAGAATGTAACTGCTCCAATGAAAATCATCAATAGCAGACTTTTTTCCATAATATAACTGCGGATACATAATCGCAGTCTTAATAGATGGAATAGAATCAAATTGTAGTAAATGCAGTATTTTCAATGTCGTGTCCTGATCTAATTGGATGAGCTCAGTAAAATAAGTCCACGCTATTCCATAACACTCACTCATTGAGTTGCCATAGTTTTTGAGATAATATCCGATTTTTTCTAATACATTATGATATTGTAATGTTAGTGACTTTGTAGTTAAGTAGTTGTCAAGATTAAGATCTATATCACTGTCATAATCATATGAATAAGCCTTACCTTCAAATAAATCTGCAAGACCCTCATCAAAGTCTTGATTGTTCATTTCTTTATCTAATATTTTGGATAGTGAGCATAGTATGTCATTAAGAGGTTTGTCATTATAATTACCATATCTCTCTAATGTAAAAGGAAACGGTGCTACAGTACTCCACATATTAGAATCTCTCTCCCCTTTAATAATTTGATTTCTAAAATGAAAAGCACCCGTATGAAATGCGAGACCATATATTTGGTTTTCGCTGTATCCCATATCTGACAGAATAGATTTCCATCTATCTAAAAAAGTGTTTCCATTACTCTTGTTTTTGTTTTTTTTGAATATGTTGAACATATTAAGATTTTGTATATAATTGGATGTCTTGAATGTTGATTGCTCTATAATGGTTTTCACTTTTTATTCTACCGAAAAGGCTCAGCTGTGTTCCTACATAAGTTCCAGGGTAGAATAGAACGATAGGGATGTTTTTGATAATGTTCTCTAATCTATTAACTATGGTATGGGATCTTATAAATGGATATATTCTACCTACACCCTTTAGTAATACCAAGTCAGGCTTCTCATTATCTATTGTTTTTGCGATATTAGGTATGAAAGTCCTGTCTATGTTTGAAGCTAAGTGGATAGTCTGAGTAAATTCTCTTGTGCTTATGTCGCCCTCTAAGTCGTAATAATCTTCTAGCTCATCATCTTCAGTAAGTGCTTCGATCATCTTATCATGTAGGTCTATAATAGTAGCCTTTTTACCTTCGTTTTTAAGTCTCTTATATAGTAAGTCGATACTCTCAGTTAGTAGGTTTTCTTCTTTGATGTCATAAGTAATAATGTAGAACGGGATCTCACCACCTGTAGATAATCCATCCAAGAAATCTTGACTCTTTACAAGATCAAATATTTTATTAAATTTTTCTATCATGATTAGATACTTTCGATTTCAAAATCTGTCATAATAAAAAACTTCAAGTAGTTCTTGTTTTGGTCTTTTAGAAGCTGACATAAGAAGTCACTCAAAAGTGGCTTAGTAATAGACCAATTCTTAGTAGATTCTATAATATCGACTTCTGAGAGTACCCTAAGCATTGTTTGTCTTATTTTACTTAGAGTATATTCCTGTAATTTTTCCACTTCTGGGTGATCATCCATTTTTCTGAACATAAAAGTCCTATAATGGTCTTCAGAGAGTTGTCGTTGCATAATAAGGTGCTGCTCTCTTACGACCTCTATGACAAAGTCTCCAAGAATTTGGTGTCTAAGGCATGCAGATACATATAGTAGATTGACAAAGTCTTCATATTCAGTCATTTGAGCCCAAAGGTCTATTGGGAATATATCGATCCTGCTCTTTATAAGACCATACTTTGTATCGAAAGTCTTCTCTTTAATAGTGTTGAATATTGAGTTGCTCTTGCTTAAAGCTTTAGCTTGATTCCAATCTTTAGTTTCTAAGTAATCCATGCAGATATGCCAAGAATCTTCAGGAAACAAAGAGCCCTTAGTTATTGAGAAATTGTAAGTCGTCATTTTCTTTAATGTTGGAATATTCATACTCCTTTACTATAAATCTGTTTGAATTGATTTACTGTAGATTGCTTCTAATAATTTGATGACTTATAGGGATTGTTATCTGAAGGTGATTGATTAGATCACAATTCTGATATGTTAAATATAGTAAAAGAAGTTATTTTGTATTACTTAAGATACGTGATTTTTATAAGTTTTTGAATTTCATACTTTAAGTGCTTGATTTTTGCTAAAAATTGGGCTTTACTTCTAAATAAGATTAATCTATTTGCTGTGCATTTAGAGTACATAGCTTTACTATAGTTTTGTTATGTAATCAAAAGATAGTGGTAGGGTTAGGTATCGTGAAGATAGATTACACGTAGACATTTAATTTCGTCGAATAAGTCAAAACTATATAAACGATGTCAGAACAGCTAAATATTCAATTAATTGACGAATATAATCAAGTATACACTATTGATTATCAACTATCTATGCATGTACAGAGGCGCAAAGCCCAGAGAGGTATTTCAAATGAATATATTAAAATGTGCCTATTATATGGAGATGTCACTTCCAAACAAGGCCTTTCCTTCTACTATGCTAAGTTGAACGGTCTTCCTGCAAATATCCCATCAGGTAGTAGAAATAAGATTAATAACCTAGTGGTTGTATGTGATGATAATACAGGAATGGTAATAACATCATACTGGTGCACCAAAGGACCTTCATACTTAAGACGTAAGAGAAAAGACTTAGTTCGTTACGCTGCTTAGCTGTGTAAGTATACTACACACCAGTGATTTAACTTTACGTTACAGTTTAAGCAAATGAAGAATGAGTATAAAGTGGTAATTAATTGACTGTACAACATTTAAAATATAATCTAATTACGAATCTATTAATAACTAATCATTTATAAATTTCATTACTATGGATTTAATTATAACACACATCGAAATCGTTATGGGAATTATATTAACGACATTCTTAATTTCAAGCTTAATATGCTATCTATATTATAACGGTCAACTAACCTTAGTGAGACAGAAGTATACTGCTGCAACTGATCAGAATAATATTCTAAAGTTAGAGCTACAGCAAGAAAGACAATTACTGGCTGAAGAGAAAAGTGAATCTCAAGCTTTAGGTCAAAAGATTGTAGCTATAGAGTCTGACCTACGTAATATGACCAATCGATTTATACAGCTCCAAGATGACTCTGAGGCGCAGGATAATAGGTTTAAGACTATAGCCAGTGAGATATTAGAAGAGAAATCTAAGTCATTCGATGTACAGCATCGAAAAGGCCTTAAGGATATATTAGAGCCGTTATCTCAGAAAATCAAACACTTTGAGGATCGAGTCGAAAAAACGAATACAGATACGATCAAGAGACATGAGTCACTCAAGGAACAAATCAAAAGCCTAAGTGCTCAAAGTGAAAAAGTATCTAAGGATGCCTCTAATTTGGCGAATGCTTTAAAAGCAGATGTCAAAAAGCAAGGTAATTGGGGAGAAATGATTCTCGAGAGTATATTAGGTAAGTCAGGACTGGAGAAAGATCGTGAGTATCACACACAAGTATCAGTAACTAATAGTGAGGGAAAGAAGTTACAACCAGATGTGGTTATTGATCTTCCTGATAATAAGAAACTGATTATAGATTCTAAGGTCTCATTGAGAGCTTATGATAAGATGGTTAATGCCGATACAGAAGAGGAAGCGGCACAATATCAAAAGGATCATGCACAAGCTATAAAGAAGCATATAGATACGCTCTCTGTAAAGAACTATCATGATCTGTACAGGATAGAAAGTCCTGATTTCGTATTGATGTTTATCCCTATGGACACTGCATTTAGTGCAGCTCTGGAGTATGATGGACAATTATACCAGTATGCATTTGATAAGAATATTGTCATTGTAACTGCGTCTACATTATTAGCTACCCTAAAGACTGTAGAGTCACTATGGAGAAACGACAAGCAAAATCGCTTCGCCATAGAAATAGCAAGCGAAGCTGGTAAGATGTATGACAAGTTTGTGGGTTTTGTCACAGATATGGATAATATGGGATTGCAACTCAATAAGGTTAGTAGAACTTACAATGAATCACTTAAGAAACTAAGTACAGGTTCTGGTAACTTAGTCAAGCGTGCAGAGAACATCAAAGCTTTAGGAGCTAAGGCGAATAAGTCACTGCCAGAAAGCCATCGCTTAATCGCTTAGTATATATAGAGGAGGAGAGGAGTAATAAAATAACTCTTCCTCATCATATTCATTTTTCATTTTTTCATCTGACTGTAGTCAATGCTGACAATCATTGTCCTGGCATTGCTATGGTTACACACAACAAATTCAATTTATTATGGATAACTTAAAATCTTTTCTTGACCAAGTTACCTTGGGCGATGTACAGACGACAGAGCATGTAATGATCATCCCTATATTTAATAAAAAACCAAAAGCTGAGAATTATATAGGATTAACTGAGGCATTTAAAACTAATGTTCTTGAGATAAAGGAAGTATCACAAGATGGCTCGGTCAATGATGTGATTGCTGTAAATAAAGGTCACGTACCTATCCTTATTCTCGAATCAGAACAGTTTAAAGGGGCTAAGCAGAATAGGATGATCAATACAACAGTATTAATACCAGCTCAATCTGAACTCACTATCCCTGTCACATGTACGGAACAGGGACGATGGAAGTATGATAGTCCTATTTTTGAAGAATCAAATTTCATGGTACATCATTCTGCAAGAAAATATCATAAGAATGATATGGTAGATAAAGCGACTCAGCCAAAGTTTAATTACGTAAGTAATCAAAGAGCGATATGGAATGACATCGGAGCATTGGAAAATACTAAAGGGGCTGTCTCTAAAACTCAAGCTCTTGATGATGTATATAACGCAGATCATAAGCAATATGAAAAGTATGCAAACCTTAAGACTATACAGGATGAACAAGTAGGAATGGCGATATATATTAATGAGATTCTTATAGGTATAGAATATGTCTCAAGGCCTGAAGTATATAAGGACATCCATGAGAAGTTACTTAAAAGCTTTCTAATAGACATAGAGGCGCCAAAGGAAACAGGTAATGTTATGTATGACGACTTCTTGTATGAACAAATAAGACGAGATATAAGAAGTGATAATATTTCTGATCTAAGGATAAACCCCTCAGTGGGTTTGGGTACAGATTACCGTTGGCAAGGAGATGACCTTAGTTATAATGGTATAATTAATCAGGATCTACTGCATCTATCTGGAGTATAACACACACTTTGACAGTTGCTGTGTAATTTAACTGCATAGCAGTAGATACTTTTATTTGATACTTCGATCATTAAATGTTAAAATTATTTCTTAATGAAGTTCTATTATACTATTTTGCGTTACCCCACTATTCCATTTGTTTACTTATCCTGACTTACAATGGAGACACAAAAATATAGCGTCAATCAGTATATGATTGAGGGAGTACTTGCATGGGTGAAATCTGGAGAAATAGCCATTCCAGAAATACAAAGACCTTTTTGTGTTAGACTTTAAAGATATGTTTGGAGACATCCATGAGGCGATTACTAAGAGAATAAAACTGATGGCTATAGAGATTAAGATATATTATAAATAATTATAAATGACTACTTATGTTCAATACATGTGATAGATGCAACAGAAATATAGAACTTAACGAAGGCTATGTAAATATATCTTATAATGTCCAAGCCCAGAGTAAGAATATAATGACTCAGAATACAGAAATTAATGTTGAGAAATCTAATTCTGTTCTAACCCTGTGTGGCAATTGTGGTAATCAATTCAGTGCTTCAAATGTAAAAGAGCATTTAGAGTTTAAAGAATCTCTTTATACTTATGAGGAGATAAGTACTCATATTAGAACCCTTGCTTCTTGTATGCAGATTGATAATGGACAAGAACAATTAAAGAAAAAATATATCATAGAGGTATGTAAAAAAAATAAACTCACACCACAACAAGTACAATCCATCTTGGATGTAAAATTAAGTTCTGACAATATTGTAATTCCTAGCGATCCGAAGACTCGATTAACTTTCTTGACTGAGTTATATGATATCATGTTCATTGATGGTAATATTAATGAAGGAGAATTATCCTATCTAAAGAAAGTTGCAGATGTCTATGGTGTATCGGAACAATACATAAATGATATCATAACAAGAGAAGCATTATTTAGAAATCTATTCGCATTTAGTAGAATTGATGGAAGTACTACTGATTCTGAGATGGAATTTATTAAGCGCCTTCTTACTCACACAACACTTGATAATCCTATCAATTGGAAAAGGATATTTATCTTAAATCAAAATACCTTTTCACTACATATCCCCAAATCATTAGAGCAGAAAACATATCACCTTATGATGTATATAGATTTAGCTTTAAAAGATGGTGACTTGAAAGATGAGGAATTAGAATATCTTTTTAAGCTTAATGATAATGCCTATAAAGTTCCTAAAGAATTCCTGATAGAATTAGTTAACAATAGAATAAAATCAATATGAAAATAATATGTACAAAATGTAAATCAGAAATATCTAATGGCGAGAAGCATGCATCCTTAGTGTACACTATCGAAAATATGAAACTCGATAATGGAGGACTTTCAGTAGATGTCATAAGTGGTGAGGATTTAGTCAATTTTTGTAGTAGATGTATGCGAAATAATGATGAGGTTGTTACAAGACAATATCTTATGAGTATTATCAAACAAGCTGATCCAAAGAGTAATTAAGTCAGGATTTATCTATCAACTCAGTAAACAAAAGAGTAATGAAAGTAAACCTATACAAACTAAAAGAAGATAATATTAGAGTAACAGTTGATGCCTACTTTAATGATGGCGCTTTGGTAGTAGAGGGCTACGACATAGGGTCCAAAGTAAAAGAGCTATTAGGAGACTCTGACTATGAGTACTTTGTTACTGTGACTAAAGAAGAAGTAAGAAAGGTATATTCTTCTCTTAATATAGAAGGAGGTAATAAGATAAAGCTGCTGGAAGAAATCCAAAAAAGATTTAAAGGCAACAGTGCATATCGGGATTATAGAGATTGGTTGGAAAGTGAAAATATTACAGGTGAGGGTTTCTATTATGTATAATGTAAAAATTGTTAATAAATAATTCATGAAATAAAACTGATATCCTATAACCACAATGACATTCATAGAATATATAGAGTTCCTACGTAGTAAAAAATTTGGAGCAAGCTTTAGAATTGAAAGAGATAGTAATTCAGATTCTGATAATTATAATGTCCAATCATCCTTTAGTACACCTTATGCAGCTTTGATAGAGGAAAATCTGAAGTCGATATTGAATGGTGATGTGGAATGTCTCATATATGAAGTCGAACTAAATACTAAGGGACAGATTATTGAAAGAAGAAAAAACTGGATACTCCGTCAAATAGAAAACGCTGAAATTTCTTGGCCTAACCTATCTGACGTTATGGGTTCGTTGCCTCAGGAAACTCTAAAAACCTATTTTAACTTAGACGAACAATTTGATAGTCTTACTGGTATCGATCCTCAGTTATTAAGCGAGACATATGTTGTGTTTACAATAGAAGATGGCCAAGCTAGCGGAGAATTACATGTAGGCGATACAGAAGTCAACTGTGAGAATTTACTTGGAGAATTAATCACTGATTACATTGAGTCTGATATGGAAGACGTAAGTCTAACATTAAATTATTTTGGCTCTGATGAGCCGAATGAACTCTATGGAGAATATTCATATATTGTTGGTGATATAACAGAAGAGATAATAGATGTCAAAGACTGCGTCATGAAAGGTTTTGGACTCAAGTTTGAATTAAATAATCAAGCAGAGAATCATTTCAATGATATGTATGGACGATAAAAATTAAATATATAATATAAAATAAATAGTACAATATTAAAAACGAAGAACTCGAATCACAAGTAGACCAGATATGGGATGCTTTCACCTCCGGTGGAGTAACTATAGGAATATCAGTATTGTGCTGTGTAGGTTAATTGCATAACAGTTTGAACTTATATTATGTACGCTTAATAGTATAAATAAGAAAATATTACTTTAATAATCAATAAAAAAAAATTATCTTGGAACTATAGATTTATCTTCTACTCAATACTCAAATATGAAAAATTTTCAACCATTAATATTCGGTTTTTTACTTCTTTATTCAAGCTCCACTGTAGCACAAAATTGGGATAATGAGATCTTGTATGATGGTACTGCAGTATCTTGTTTTTTTAATAATGAACATGATTTTACCTTGGATAATTATCTAACCATTAATATTGGTCGCTATGCAGATGCTTATATCAAGCTTGTAGATTACTATACAGATCAAGATGTTAGACAAGTATATATTGGTTCCAAGACTAAATTTTCAATTAAGAATATTCCAGAAGGAAAGTATTATTTGAAAATTGCTTTTGGTCACAAACCTCAGTCTGATGGTAGTTGTAATTTTCGATTCAAGGAAAAGCCTTATTATTACAAAGGAGGGAGTATAATGGACTTTAATATTATAAAGGAGTCTGATGGTTATAGTGTGCCAAGCTTTGAACTCAGTTTAGATGTAGAGGTCTCTTTTAGTTCTGGCTCTGGTTTCAGTAAAGATGTTATTTCTGAGAACTCTTTCAATAATTGATTGAGTAAATGGCGATAATTACACATAAAGACTTAAGGTATCGTAGAGATAAGATGTATCATGATAAGATTATGAAATCTCTTCAATCTCTCAAGCATGAGCAACCAGGTGTTAATGCATTCCTTTCTGAAAGTATGAGTAGCTTTTATAAGTTGTTAAGTGCTGCGATAAGGATAGATAATCATCCCAATGTAAAATTGATACTTAAGACCCTCACCGAAAAGTATAAATCTGACCTTGTAATGCACGTATTTCTGTATGAAGCTAATTCTCCAAAGGCTTTATGTACAAATAGGAGTTTCGTAGATAAAGGAAAGATAAAATCCGAACTCATAGTTTTAGTCTCTCAGCATTTTTTTAATAATCTTGATTTCCAACAACAAATTTCTGTTTTGTCCCATGAGTTGTGTCATAAGCTATTAGGACATACCGATATACCTGCTAAACGTATCTTAGAAAGCAATATCGATCTTACATCTCAGAACGAGTTAAGACTTGATCTTATTAAATGGATGATTTGTGCAGAAATATCTTCAGATATATTTGCATTGCATTCGACAGATTATCATCCTAAAGTCTTCTCCACATCCATAATAAAATACTCTTCAGGTGTTTTTGCGTTAGATGCATACGATTTTATTGATATACTTGTCCAGCAGTATGATGATTTAGCAAATAAACTTATTTCTCAAGACTTAACTCCGCATCCTATTCTTCCGTTAAGAATTAAAATCATTCAAGAAGTTTGTAATGATCCTATAATTCAAATGATAGGGAAGAATATTCCAAAAGAAGAAAAGCAAAAATTAATTGAAGAATTTAATATTAGGATTGATAATCTAATCTTTGGAGTATATCCAGAGATTTTTGAAGAGTGTAGAAGTAAGCATAGTCTGCTATATCTTAATTTGGGAGCGGCAGTTATCTTAGCTGATCATGAGATAACAAAAGAAGAAGAGCGTCATTTTTTATCATTAGAAGATGATAAAATTTCACCAGGTAAAATATTAAAGGAAATTAAACTAAGGTTAGAAAATTTGGAATATGATGCAGTAATAAAGAATTTATTAGATGAATCTGTAAGATATTGTAAACAGAATCAAATCACAACAAGTGAAGTTATTCCTGTGATACGATTTATGCTTCTTACGGCTGCTTCTGATGGTGTTGAGGTCAGCGAACTTAAAGTGATATATCGTTTTGCAAAGAATTTCAAAATTACAAAGGAGGAGATTGTAATTCTTTTAAACCAAGTAATTAATTAATTATGAGTGACAGTGAGTTAATAGTTCAAATACGAGAGGGTAAGAAGTGGGCTACAAATCAGCTATACTTAAAACACCACTCAAAAGTCAGAAATCATCTCATAAGAAAAGGATGTTCTATGAGTATCTGGCGAGAATTTTATAATGATGCATTTATTCTTTTTCATAATAAACTCTGTGATGTTCGTTTTATAGAACACGAAAGTATTTGTCCTTGGTTAAAGAAGGTTGCATATTTTAATTTCTTGAAACATTTAAAAAAGAATATTAATTTTTCAGATATAGTTGATATTCCAATTCCACCAATTGATATTAAATTAATTGAGAAAGAGAGAGTAGAAGAGGAGAAGAAAAGATTAAAAGCTGCAATGACTCAATTAGGTGAAAAATGTAGAGATGTTATTAATCTATGTTTTGCGGAACCTAAATACACAGCAAAGGAAATTGCTGAAATCTTAAATTACTCTAGTCCCGAAGTAGTTCATGTTAGGAAGAATAGATGCAAAGAACAACTTAAAGATTTGTTTAATAAATAATATCTACATAATTTAACAAAAAAATAAGCGATGGATAGTTTTGATATAGCTTTAAATGCTTTGCATAAAGAAAATAAACAAAAAGATACTGAACTAAGGAATCATCTAAATAATCTTATAAGTCACCAAGGTAAGTTTCTTCAAAAATTTAAGGAACAAGGGGAACAATGTGAAATTGAAACATTCATGTTAGCTGCATTAGAAGATCATAATGAGCATGATATACAGAATATTGATTCCAGATACTCTATCTTACCTAATAGTGTAATAGAGGATTTCTTATCTGATGATGAATTTGATTAATTTTTTTTTATTATATAAATCACTGATAGTCAAATGCATATGATTTTAGTTCAATTTTTTATTAAAAATAATATTAAAATCAAGTTAAGGTTTAAGTAGGTCATCGCATGTTAAGAGTATAAACAAATAACTTTTAATATGACACACGATAACCAAACAAATTCAACACCAACCCACACATTAGATTTTCAAGAGGAGCAAGCTATTAAGTTCCTTAATAATGAACAAAACCAATTAGGTATGAAAGTATCTAATTGGAATAAAGTCAACCTTCGTAATGTAGGATTTAAACTTGCTGGCTTAACTGCTGCTAATACTGATGCTTTAGTAATTGCGCTAAATCGAATCAAAGAAGCTGTAGTATTAAATGCTGCCAAGAAGGAAGAAGAAGATAATCAACTCGCTACGCAAAAGATTGATTCAATTGATCAAAAAATAGAGGAGCAAAAAGCTATTAAAGCTTTAAATGCAACTAAAGTAAAGACTTATGAGGATAGTAAAATTCCATTAGCACAAAGCAAGGTCACTCAACTTAATGATGACTTAGAGGATTTACAAATTAATATTTCTCAAGAGTTGGAGATAGAGCATTCGAGCAAAATATCTAAGATCGCTTACATTGTATTTGGAATCTTAGGACTGGCTTGGATATATGCGTTTTACTTATCAGCGAGTTATAGTGCATTTTTTAGAGGTACAGGGGTTGAGTCCGTTTCTGATATTTCTAATCTATTTGCAAGTGTTTTTACTTTTGAAGCTTTCCAACATTTTAATTTTCATTGGTTCTTACCATTCATGTTTCTTTTAATTGGTACTGTTCTACATATCGCATTAGAGTCTACAAGTCGTAGTAGAATTCTTCAAATTTTAGGTGCTATACTCTTAATAGTAATTGCTGACGGTATCTTGGCATATGTAGTAGAATCTAAAGCTCATTCACTTAAGTATATAACAGGACAGACAGGTTCTTCTGATTACGGATTATCTATGGCTTTGAAGTCTCCATCTTTTTATATGATTCTAATTATGGGTTCAATCTCTGTAATTACGTGGAGTTTGTTATTTACAAAGATTTGTAGTTTTTACAGCACTAATAAAGTCACTAAAGGTTTGCTTATCAAGCAAAGAAATATTAAAAAGAAGATCAGCGCTGAAATGTCAAAAGTTAATGAGTTGATCGCAGAGTGTGAGGAGATTAAAGCAGGATTTGAATTAATTGAGGGTAACTTAACTATACTTAAAGAGCAGAGGGAGCATATTGCAGAAAATGGATTGCCTATAACATTCTCAAAATCAGATTTGAAAAATAATTTGCTTGCATTCTATACAGGTTGGACGACAAATGTAAGTGCATATAATTACAAAAACTTAGAGGACAGAACTCGTAAGTCTTTTATCAATACTGTAAATGGCCTGGATCTGGTAATCGCAGGTTTCAATTCAGAAGCAACTATTGTTGAATTAAATAAAGCATCTTAAATATATAAATAATGAAAAATCTAATAATTACAACCATACTAACATTCGTTTTTACATCAGCATATTGCCAAAATAGATCTTATGATATTGTTGTTAATCTTGATGATAGAATCTTAAACGATAATCAAGCCGAAAGAGACATTGAATTAATTAAAGATGCCTTCAGGGAATGGGAGGCTAATGTGAAAAAACAATTTTATATTTTATCCAATGATTGTTTTAGAGTGTTAGTTACCGATCAAAAATCAACACCAGCATCTGTAGGGAATTTGGTTTCTGAATTACAAATTGATTTACGAAAAATAGGTAACCCACAAAAGAGAATAGCAGTAGATAGATTTGCATTGGAATTAGAAAATAGATTAAACGAACTATATAAATTGGCTTATGTCAGTGATTTTAAAAGTGATTATTCTGGTGCTAACATTTGGAAGTATCTAAATAGTATGTATAGTGATGAAATCAAAAACTCTAATGAATATCATACACATTTAATAATATTAACTGATGGTTACATAGATTTTGAGGGTAAGCAGTTATCCTATAACAAAGGCAAGAAATATAGTAACACATTCTTTTTATCAGAAATCAGGACATTGAATTGGAAGAATGAACTTAGTACTACCGGGCTTCTTCCTTGTGTAATAGATCTAAGTAATACTACTGTAAGCATATATGAAATTACTCCCAAAGTTGATTTCCCTTTCGAGCTTCAAATTCTAAAATCATTATATGATGATTGGTTTGAGTCAATGGATGTTAGAAAAGTGATAACAAGAGGACGAACTAATAATGTATCATACGTTTCAAACTTATAATTCTATGAAATCTAAATTATTTCTTTTGCTGTCTTTAGTCTATTTTACTAATGTATTAATTGGCCAAAATGAAAGAGATATAGTTAGTGTCATTCAATCCTCTATAGGTGGGGTTTGTGAATACGTAACCACAGATCACTCAAGAGTAGACTTATTAACTAATACTCATGCATATGAAGTTGATTTTGCTTCTAAATGGAAAGAGTCCATAGGACAGTCACTTTGGTACGCTATTCAAACAAATAAAAAAGCTGGTATTATATTAATACTTGAAAGTAAAACAGATTTTAAATATGTGCAAAAGCTTCAATCTACTATAGATTTTAATGGATTATCATCTTCGATTGATGTAAAGATTTATCCAACAGACTTTCAAGTTCGTAATGCAACATTAGCAACCTTATTACCGGAGTCTGATTTTTGGCTTTCAATAAATTCAAAAGTTAGACATAACAAGAATTGTACTTGGTTTAAAAAATCAAGTGGTAAACATTGTAGTGCATCAGACGGTAAAGCTGGAGGTTGTTGCGGCGGTTAATTTCTTTAAAAAATAAATTATAATAAAATGAAAAATAATACATTTATATATTCTGAAAATAGATTTAATAAAACTTTTAATGTAGATTATAGTTTATCGAAGCACGCTATTAAGCGTTGTCAACAAAGAGGGATATCCATTGAGATGATATTAAGTGTCATTAAATTTGGAAATACTATCTTAAAGCAGGGCTTTACATTTTACTATTGCACAAGTCGATGTTTACCAATAGAGGTCAAGAAACGACTAAATAAGAATATCACAGATTTAGTAATTGTAGTTAATGATAGAGAAGGTATTGTGGTTACTTCTTATTGGTGTGGTAAAGGTATGATACATATCAAAAAGAAATCAGATAATCTGCTTACATATAGAGCCGCTTAATTTTGATTTAATAATTACTTTATGGCAACAAATAAAAATGCACAACTAAGATATAACGTACTCGACAGATGCTTTAGAAATCCAGGTCGTCAGTATTTCTGGCAAGACTTAGCTGAGGAGTGTAGCAATGCCATAGAAGAGCATTCAGGTCTGGCGTCGTCCATATCAAGAAAGACAATCTTTAATGATATGGAGTTTATGAAAAGTGAAGCTGGTTTTTCAGCACCTATCATATCTATCCCTGATCATCCGCGAAAGTATTATCGTTACGAGGATATGTCTTTCAGCATAAGAAATCAACCTCTCAATGAACAGGAGTTAAATCAATTGAAAGATGCAGTTCAGTTTATCTCAAGAATAAGTGGTGTTGCTGAGTTTGAATGGATACATGATATCATACCAAAATTGCAGATTGCTACCGATGATAAGATCGGCGCTTCGTTCATATCTTATCAAGATAATGTTGATCTTAAGAACTATCATCTGATAGGAGAGATCTTTAATGCGATAAGGTATAAGAATGCTTTAGACCTTGAATATAAGAGCTTTAAAGAGGAGTCTTCTTTCACTTGTCTATTTCATCCTCATCATTTGAAACAGTATAATAGTAGATGGTTCGTATTTGGAGAAGTCACCGAAATGAAAAAAGTAAAAGGAATCCATCCTATAAATTTTGCATTAGATAGAATTGTCTCTATGAGTATATCAAAGGAAAAATATATTACTAATAAGGATATAAACTATGAGGACTATTTTGACGAGATTATAGGAGTCTCAAGATATAAGCAAAAAATGCCAGTCAATATTCGCTTTAGTTTACATCCCGATAGATATAAATATGTAGAGACTAAGCCCATGCATATGTCTCAGAAGCAATTTAGGTTTGACGAAAAAACAGGTTGGTACAAGAGTTCAATTTTAGTTGTCCCTAATCCTGAATTATTTCAGAAGTTTTTAAGCTTTGGTGACAATGTCATTATTAATAGTCCTGTAGCTGTTGTAAAGGAAATGAGATTGATCGTACAAAATCTTAATAAGTTGTATAAATAAATTTGCTGTGTATATTGAGTACATATCACTTGCATATTTTAGATTATCGTTAATAATAAAATAGCAAAAGATGAATAGTGTATTTTATATCCAACGCAAAACGGATATCCCACTACTCAAAAAATATTTTGAACAGTTCCTTAAAATGGATAGTGCTCAACTTATTAATGAGTATAATTCTATTGAAAAATTATTTGGAGCCCATGCTCAAATGATTAGAGTATTTGCTTTAGACCAAGTTTTTAAAAAGAAGTTCAAGATAACACCTTTCCAAGTTGAAGTACAAAACCTATACAGTCTTGGAGGAGAAATCATGCAATCTGGTGAGGATTGGATATTTATAAAAGATATTAATTCATCTAAATCTTTGAAATCCAATAATAATAAGGACTTTATAATGTTTTCCGATGATAAGAAGTTAAAAGTCAAATTTTCTACTATGATTATAAGATCAGAAGTTTGTGGAGAATTTAAAGATTTTGATTTGTTGGATGAATTGTCAAAGTCAGGCTTTACTTGGATATACGGTAATCATATGTTTATGACTTATGAAATGAACTCATCTGGGACTCGACAAAGAAAATTTGGTCAACATCTTATTGATGACTATGGTCTTGAATATAAAAATGACTTACTGATATTACAGGAACAGATGATTTATGGAGTAGGTTATAGGTTGAGTCCTGTAGTTGGCAAAGCAATACCTGGTTCTGAAGGTGCAGAGTGGATATCTTCTAAGATCTTGAAATCTGGTAATATGGTTTGGCGCATCGATAGGCAAGTTAACTTAGATCTCGTTTATAAGCCTAATATTAATGCTTAACTATTATGTTTTTATGGGCAGGCTAAATTTTCAAAATTTTATAAAAAAAAAACTACTCTCATATGAGATTACTTGTTCTTATGATTCTAACTGTACAAAGCTACATAAGCTTCTCCCAATGCCTTATAACCAAAACAGAATACGATCACATAATAAGTGAATTAGAGGAAATAGATCCCATAATAGGCCTTTGGCATATATCTGGTCATACAAATGTCTATCATGGAGACAGTCTTTTATCAAGTATAAATGAACCTACATTAGATTATTGGTTTATAGTACCTGATTCTTCCTCATATATGGTTTGTCATACAGAATATTCAGATGTGCAGAATTTTACTGCTTCGTTTTCGCCTATATCATTAGAGACTTACTCTTATAGTACAGTATATAGTACAGGAGAGAAAGTGGAAACTGAAGCCTTACTTTTGGATGCTATGCTTTATGATATAGATGTAGAGAAGCTGATTCAGTATAAGTTTATTGTACCACCTAAGAAAGCAAGTATGAGAGGCTTTGATCCTGAACAACAAGTTGAGTGGTTTTTCAATTGGGAGCCTGTTGGTATGGATTGGTTCTTTGAAGTCGATACTGCGATGCAAAATGATTTTTACGACTCATATTTTGAAGGAGATTCTATAACTACAGAGTCACCTAAGCAAATTGAACAAATCATTAAGACTTCCAACAATAGCTTTTCTAAGGAAATAAGAAAGCATATTGATGATGGTACAATTTATAATTACCCAGGATCAGAATTGTTGTCTGGTGATGTGGCTCAAGATCGTTTCCTCATTAATAGCGTCAACTATTATTTCCCATCAAGGGTAAGTTACCTTTTGTCATTTGACAAGATAGATGACTATATGTTACGCTTTGATTTTAGAATAGATGATGATAATAAGTTAGTCGAGCTCATTTCCATTAACAAGTCACCATACCATAATGCACGTTTCATCAAGAAAATGAAGTCAGATGTCCTAATAGAAGAATACGACTTGAGGCGATAATTAGAAATTTGGGTAACTGCATTGGCGCATTCGTATAAAGGGTGGGGTACTAATGTCGTTTTTATACTTACCATTGTCTTCAGCATGCTCTAACTTATTTTGAGATCCCTGCATTCTTTTTTGAATTAGAATCCATTTCTATGAAATTCATATGCGATGTAGGAAAAATATATGCTAAAAGGCAATTTATGAGTAAAACATATGCTGTCTAAATTTCAAATGAATTTTTTAGGGCAACTATATACATAGTACACCCAAATAAATATCAAAAACCCCTATAAAAATCAAGGATTTCAAATTTCTACTTAATCAATAAACTATAGTTCTTTAGTTCGTGGAGTCCCATACCTTCAATTAGAGAATCAAATTTAGCTCTATCCATGTTACCATACTCTAACAGTAAAAAACTGTCTTGAAGGTCTTTATCTCGACCAATTAACATTTTGTCGATGAATAGTTTCTCTACCGAAATTATATTATAGAAAATAGAATTAATCTGATCGACTGTATAATCCGTATCGGATTTCGACTCGATAAAATCTAAATTGAATTTCGGAACTGTGATTCCAATATCATTAGTCAAATTTTGATATTTGATTGATTCTCGTTCGAGAATATTTTTCACTTCGTGAATATCCGTAACCATAAAATCAATATCTGGTGTCAATGGTCTGTGACCATTTATTAGATGATGTACTACAGCAGTACCCCCGATCAAGATTGCATCACTCTGATGGGTGCTAACCCACGATAGACCGTGATATATCTTTAACTTCTCGCTTTGCGATAAAATATTGAGTTCATTTTACAGTTTCGGACTTGTAAATCCCTTTACATCGAATATCATATAAACTTTTAGTATGTGGACATACCTAAGATCCCACGGTTTTAATGTCCGATTAGAAATTGAGGAAATCTAAAATTGATTTTAACTTGTCTTAGAGTATAGACTTATGACAGAATCGTGGTTGGGTAAAATTGTATAGAATGATTTGAGCTTGATGACCGAATTGAGATCAACAAGTTTAGATATAAGATTTTTAAGCTCAATTGTATCTAAGAGAGAATAGATTTAAATTCTTACCATTATTAGTAAAAGGTAAAGATATATCTGCTATGTATAATCTAATATATAGAAAAATCAATGATAAAAAGAATGCTTTTTACTAACCTGGTCACTAT
>ENA-ORXT01002117-ORXT01002117.1-marine-metagenome-genome-assembly--contig:-NODE-2117-length-24682-cov-29.534038_pt1 | contig 24682 bp, 15 predicted proteins | sample MGYA00237868_ERZ511482 | MGnify/ENA metagenome assembly ERZ511482
ATGCCTGCAGCGCCAGCTGCCGCAGCAGCTGCGGCCGTCTTGCCGCCGATGCCCTCGCGTTCGTCGAGGGTCTCTCGCACGTCTGCGCCGACATCGCGCTGCGTCTTGCGGGTGTCGGCGTCGGGCGTTGCCGCAGCCGGCATGGTCACATCATCATCGTCTCGACCGAGCAACGAAGCCGCTCCGGCCACCCCCGCGCCTGCGAGCGCAGCCCCAGCAACAGTTTTCCCGCTAATGCCTTCGTCTTCGATCTCGGCGAGTTCGCCCGCAGGAGCCGCAGATTCGATCTTGACGGTGTCGTCGGCGTCGAGCGTTGCCGCAGCCGGCATGGTCACATCATCATCGTCTCGACCGAGCAACGAAGCCACTCCGGCCACCCCCGCGCCAGCAGCGGCGGCTCCAGCAACAGTTTTCCCGCTAATGCCTTCGTCTTCAATCTCGGCGAGTTCGCCCGCAGGAGCCGCAGATTCGATCTTGACGGTGTCGTCGCCGTCGAGCGTTGCCGCGCCTGCGAGCGCAGCCCCTCCCCCGACCAGGCCCAGCGCGCCTAGGCCGAGCCCGTCGAGTTGTTCTGCGGTGCAGGGATGTCCGCTGCCACCGGGCTCAAAGTCAGCAGAGCTGCTGCCCTCGGGATGAGAACCAGCAAGCACGAAGCCAGCAGCTTCGGCCACCGATGGTGACACGAACCACACTTCGGCTTTGGTGTTCGGATAGCCCTGACTGTCGGGGCGGTGATACTTCATCGAGTCTGCATTGCCCTTGACGGGATGACAGGCCGGCATCTCATGCACGTCGGCGAGCGGCGCGTGTGAACCAAGCCCATACGGCTGCTCGTCTTGTGCCGCAGCGGCGGGCTTGGCCATACGCACGGTCTGATCCATGTCAGCGTCGGCTTCGGCCTTCGCCATCGCAGCGGTTTCGCGAATGGCTGCCGCGCCCTCGCCTGCAACGGTCTCGTCGTCGCCGCCAACAAAACCGGCAAGGCCGACTACACCAGCCGCAGCCCCAACTCCTGCCGCAGCCTTACCAGCCTCAGCCTTATCAGCCGCAGCTCCTGCCGCAGCCTTATCAGCCGCAGCCTTACCAGCCGCAGCTCCTGCCGCAGCCTTACCAGCCGCAGCCTTCTCAGCCGCAGCCTTGTCAGCCGCAGCCTTCTCAGCCGCAGCTCCTGCGGCAGCCTTATCAGCCGCAGCCTTGTCTTCGTCGTCGGTGGCGAGGCCTGCAACCGCTGCGACTCCAGCTACACCGGCACCTGCAGCGGCCATCGCCGCAGTCTTGCCGATGTAGCCTCCATCGTTGCCGTGATCGTCACTTGTCGCTGACAAGTCAGCTGCCGCCATCACGGTCGTATCGCGGACAGCCGCGTCGTCGTTCGAGGCGGCTTCTTCGGCCGCAGCGGCGGCGGCAGCGACTCTGGCGCTTGCAGATTGTGCGGCGCTTGCCTTCACGATCTCGCCGAATTGCTGGGCCGAGCATGGATGCCCAGATCCGCCCAGTTCAAAGTCGGCCGAGCTGGCGTCTTGGGGATGCGTCGACGACAACGCAAATCCTGCCGCCTCGGCCGCAGACGGCGACACAAACCACACCTCGGCCACCGTGGCGCCATAATTCGCACTATCGGGCCGGTGATACAACATCGAGTCCACATTGCCCTTGATGGGGTAACACGCTGGCATTTCGCGAGCATCGGCGAGCGGAGCGTGGGAGCCAAGCCCATATGGCTGAGCAAGCAAGCCGAGACCCATCGACTCGAGCTGAGTCGACGTGCATGGGTTCTGCGACCCACCAGGCTCGAAGCCGGCGGAGCTGCTGCCTGCTGGGTGCGTCGACGACAGCCCGAACCCTGCGGCTTCGGCAATCGACGGCGACACGAACCACACCTCGGCCACCGTGGCGCCGTAGTTAGCGCTGTCGGGGCGGTGGTAGAGCATCGAGTCGACGTTGCCTTTGATGAAGTAGCAGTCGGGCATCTCGCGTGGGTCGCGCAGCGGAGCGTGAGATCCGGTTCCGTAGGGATGGGCGATAGCAGCGATGCTCATCTCGGTCAGGTCTGCGACCGTGCAGGGGTGACCGGCTTGGCCTGGTTCGAAGTCAGCTGAGCTCACGTCTGTGGGATGAGAGTCAGCAAGGCGGAATCCGGCGGCTTCGGCGACCGAAGGCGATACGAACCAAACTTCGGCGACAGTGGCATCGTAACTGCGACTGTCGGGCCGATGGAACATCATCGAATCGTCGTTGCCCTTGATCGGGTAGCAGGGTGGCATTTCACCGGGATCGTCGAGCGGTGCATGTGAACCGGAACCAAATGGATGCATTTCAGACATGGGTCTCCTCGGGAGAATGAGCGCTTTGCCCGTCGGGGCATCGCATGTGTACGTCGCTGCACACACTGAGTGGGAAACTACTTCATATGTGTCAAGGGCGCTCTGGTCGACCTGCAGCGCCCCGACGCTCTAGGTTTCCCCCTGCCTGGGAAGGATCCAACCAGTACCGATGACACACATCGAGTTGGACCGACTATAGGCCGCTAATCTGGCTTCGGGCAGACGTTAGGCCGTTCGGTGCAGACAACGTTACGACGCTCGCTAGGTTGAGGTCATGGCTCGTCCTCCTAGCTGGTTTACCGGCGCCATCGCGCACAGTCCAACATCTCGCGCCGTCGACGTCGACGGTTGTGCAATCAACTATCTGACCTGGGGCGACAAGACACAGCCGTGCCTTGTGCTTTTGCACGGCGGCGCGGCGCACGCCCATTGGTGGTCTTTCATCGCGCCCCAGTTCAGCCAGCGGTACTATGTGATTGCGCCCGATCTCTCCGGCCACGGCGACAGCGGCCACCGCGAGAGCTACACGATGGAACAGTGGGCCGACGAGGTCATGGCCGTTGGCCGCGACGCCGGAGTGACCGAGCAGCCAATCGTCGTCGGCCACTCGATGGGCGGTCATGTTGCAATCGCTATCGCTGCTCGTTTCGGCCACGACGTGGCTGGCGCGATCATCGTCGACTCGCCGGTACGAGCCCCGGACCCCGAGTCCGAGGAGGGCGAGCGCGGCCGAATGTTCAAGAACCCAAAGACCTATCCCGACCTCGAGACTGCGCTCGATCACTTCCATCTGATGCCGCCCCAGCCATGCGAAAATCGATTCATCGTCGACCACATTGCAAAGCACTCGCTCAAAGAGACCAATAGCGGCTGGACATGGAAGTTCGACCGAAACGTGTTTGCGCGCGAGCGCTACCAAACAAACGACTATCTCGAGCGGGCCACGTGCCGATTGGCATTGATGCACGGTCAGTTAAGCGACTTGGTCACTCCCGAAGTCCAAGCTCACATGGAAGAACTCACTGGTCGCAACGCTCCCATGATCGAGATTCCGCAGGCCTATCACCACATCCCACTCGATCAGCCGCTTGCGCTGATTGCTGCGATCCGCGCAATCGTGGCTGATTGGGATCACTCGGTTGACAAAAAACGCTTGCGCGACCTCACCTCTTAGCTCCCCCGACTGGGCGTGTGACCTTTGACCGGCAATGACGACGTCGACCAGAGGCACAGCTAACGTCCAGCCGTGGCAATCACCCGATCAGCGAGCAGATACTCGCCGGGCAAAGACCGCTACGCACTCAAGACAATCGGGCAGCGAGAACTTCTCACGCTGATCTCGGCGATCATGGCATTGATGGCCTTGGCCATCGATCTTCTGCTTCCGGCCTTCGATGACATCGAAGCCGCCTTCGGTCTCGACCCGGACTCGACTCGCGCTTCGCAGACCATCACGGTGTTCTTCCTCGGGCTCGCGGTGGCGCAGGTCATTTGGGGGCCGATGGCGGACCGCTACGGCCGCAAGCCAATCCTGTACGCCGGCATCGCAATCTATGCGGCCGGTGCCGCAGGGTCGGCGTTTGCGCCGAGTCTGAACTGGTTACTTGGTGCTCGTTTCATCTGGGGCATTGGCGCAGCGGGATCTCGCGTCGTGGCCACGGCCATCATTCGCGACACGTTCGAAGGCACCAAGATGGCCCAGGCCATGTCGCAGATCATGGCGGTGTTCGTGCTTGCTCCCGTGTTTGCACCCTCGATCGGTGAAGTACTGATCCGGCTATTCGACTGGCGTTCGGTTTTCTGGTTCTGCGTCGTCTGGGCGGGGCTCATCACGTTGTGGAGCACTCGACTGCCCGAGACGCTGCGAACCGAACACAAACGTCCGCTCGAGTTCCGAACGATCGCAAGCGGCTTCGCCGTGGTCGGACGTAACCGGATCACCACTGGTTACACGCTGGCCACCCTCTTCCTCCAGGCAGTGTTCACTGCGTACCTCGGCAGCAGTGAACGCATCATCGACGAGGTCTTCGACCGAGGAGAACAGTTCGCCGTGATTTTCGGTGCCGTGGCAATTCTGTTTGCTGTTGGGGCCATCGTCAACGGCCAAGTAGTTGGGATCTTTGGCATGCAACGACTGATCCATGTCGTGTTGCGGCTGGTTCTCGTTCTGTCGCTTGCGCTCGTCGCACTTAGTATCGCAACCAACGGCAGTCCGAACTTCTGGATCTTCATGCCCGGCCTTGGCATTTTGTTGTCGATGTTCATGTTCTTGATGCCGAACCTGAACACCAGCGCCCTCGAACCAATGGGCGATATCGCCGGAACGGCATCATCGCTCACAGGCGCGGCCCGGATCGCCGGTGGCGCAATCCTCGGTGCACTAGTCGATCGCCAGGTTGTCGACTCGACAACACCGTTTGCGATCGCAATCGTAATCTTCGCGCTCTGCGCGATTGCATCGGTGATTTGGGCCGAACGGGCGCCAGCTGCGGTGCAGTATTAGCCGATCAGTTCGGCCCAAATCTGGTTTCTCGAAGCGGTCGAATCTATCGAAGGTCGTCGGCGCGACGGCGACCCGTCACGAAGAACACACCACCAACGGCAGTCATCACAGTGGCTGCCGTGATGAGCCAGCTCGAACTCGCGCCAGTGACTGCAAGTGGAGGTACCGCCGGAACAGTCGGCGGGGCCGCTGGAGGCTCTGGCGAAACCGAGCCCGGCGGATTGGTGATGACAACGATGTCGACCACCTCGCCTGGTGGAGGTGGCTGCGGAGGGGTGACCGTGATGGTCTCAGTGTCGTCATTGTCTGACGGATCAGGATCTGGTGTGTCACTCGCGACAGCCGCCGTATTCACGAGCGGCTCGCCAACCTGGGCAGTTGCTTCGACCCGCACGAAGTAGCTTAATGTTTCGGTCGCACCCGCTGCGAGCGGCGTCGATTTCGAACAGGTGAGCTCGTCAGAGGCAGTCTCGGCACACACCCACTCGGGATTGTCCGGCAGCGTTTGAAAGCTGAGTCCAGCAGGCAAGGTGTCGACCATTACGGCATTAACAGCCGGGTCTGGGCCGGCGTTTGCGATCTCGATCGTGTACAGCACCGCCCTTGCTGGCACGGTTGTCTCGATCGATCCGTTGGTCTTTGTCAGCGACAGGTCGGCTTCAAGCACGTCGACCTCGGCATCGTTTTCGGCGTCGAGGACCGGCGCATTAGGAATCGGGTTGCCATCATCGTCGATGGGGATACCGGAGACCGATGCGGTGTTCACCAAGTCGCCAGTAGCGGTTGTTGTGTAGCTCACCACAACGGTGCCGCCCGGGGCAATGTCTTGTTCGGCATCTGGGATCGCCACCGTCGCGCCGAGCGTTTCATCGTCGACTTGCAGCACACGAACCGATACACCGCCAGTGTTGGTCAGGGTGAAACAGTAGGTAACAGTTGATCCGGCGTTGACAGTGACGAGCTCGACTGCGGTTGCACAGTCAGCATCGGCACCGGCAGCCACCGTCTTTTCGAGCTCGAGCGCAGCCTCGTTCACCGAGGCATCGTTGTCGTCGGCGACCAGTTCGACATCGGGTAGTACGGTGCCGTTGTCGTCAGAGGGCGTGCCGACGACCGAAGCCACATTGTCGATGCCCCCGCTTGCGATCGAGCCGTTGAGAGCGAACGTCACCGACTCGTCGACGAGCAGAACCGGCGGCGCCTGGCCTTCGAGCACGTCTTGATCGGCAATACCAGCAGGAGTGTCGGTAAAGAGCACATTTGTCAACGCAACGTCGCCGGTGTTGGTCACGGCGAAGCACCATGTGATCGGATCGCCAGCGGCGCCGACAACGAACTCATCGACGCCTTCGACGGCTTGTGAACAGTCAGCATCGGCGCCAGCAAGCACTGTCTTGCTGAGCGAGATGGCTGGCTGGGCAGGCGGGACCGCCGGCACGTCGATCACGGCTGTGTCGTCGACCGGGGGAACTGAAGTCCCGTCGGGACCTTCGCCGGTGGCCGAAGCAGTGTTCTGGCGTGGCGTGGCCTCGGTGACCACGAGATCGAACGAGCGAGTTTCCTCGGCGCCAGCGGCCAAGGCGCCGATATCGCCGTCGAAGTCAGCGGGAGCTTGGCCGTCGGCGATGACGACGTTGGATGCGTCGGTTACGCTGGTGTTTCTGACCGAGATGCAGTAGGTCGCGGTGTCGCCGTCGGCAATGGTCAGCGGTGTTCCATCGCCGAGGTTCGCGGTGTCGAACGCCGGGCAATCACCCTGGGGGCCAGCAACGACACTCTTGACGAGTTCGAGCACAGGTGCGCCTGGTGGCGGCTCGGTGGGCGGGCATTCGAAGCTGACCGGTGTCGGGTCGTCGTTCTCGCCGGCGCCATTGTTTGCGCCAGGATCAGGGTCCGCACCGTCGTCGGAGAGGTCGAAGACGTCGACGCCATCGGCAAAGCCGCCAACCGATGCCTGGTTGAGAATCTGGTAGGCAGCAGCGCAGGAATCGCCCACCGGGCCGTCTTCGGCGGGCACGTACCGTAGGGTGAGCACGAACTCTTCTTCGGTCTCGGCTGGAATGGTCTCGCCGGCAGCCAACAGGTTCGGGTCGCCGTCGCCGTCGAAGCCGTCGTTCATTTCAACGTTGCCCGATGTGCTTTCGTTGGACACGATCTCGACCGAGTCGAAGGCCGGGTCAACCAACAGATCTGCGAGCGCCAGATCAGTCAGCACGATGCCTTCGGGTGTGCCCGTGAGAAATGAAATGCGGCCAGCCGCCTCGGCTGCGGCCTCGGCAGCCGCAATATCAGCGGCAATCGTGTCGCCCGCTGGGAGGTTATTGCGAACGCGAATGGTGTAGGTGACGTCGAATGACGTGCCGTTCCAGGTCGGTCCCGACGTGAGTTCTTTGGCAACACCGACAGGTTCGCAGCCACCGCCGACGGCAAAGCCGGATTGGCCACTGCCGACATCTCGACGAATGTCGATGCCGGTCACTGCGCCGAGCATGTCGACCTGCACGCGGCCCAAGATGTCTTCGGAGTCGTGGCCGGTCAGATCGACCGCGTTGAACGCTGCTTCGGTTTGCGTTGACGTGTTGAGAGTGAATTCGAGGTCGCCGCCAAAGAGCGCGACCTGACCAGGCGCAGCTGTCCAAATTGGGGTCACGAAGAAGCCTTCGTTTTCGCGATCGACGTCGGTGAACACCCACTGCGTGTAAAAGAGCGGCTCTGATAGCGTGATCGAGGCCGCATCGCCCGATGCCATTTCGACGCCCTTTGGCTGATCGCTTGGGTCGCCTAGTCCGCCGCCTGGGAAGAAGCCTGGGTACTGCGTGTCAGGAGCGCCCTCGGCTGTGAGCTCGAAGTCCAGGGTGATCCCGTCGGTGGTAACCGAAGCATTGGGTTGGCCGGTGACATCGATCGGGCCCTCGGGGTTCACATTCTCGGGAAACGGATCGAAGTAGGTGGGGTTTTCACAGTAGGGAAACGGGTTCGGGGCCGGCCCAAAGAACGCCGGTCCGGTCGGCTGGGTTTGTGGGCCGCTGTACGGCGGTCCGGCCGCGTCGGCTTCGGGCACCGCAAGGCCGGCGCCGAGCATCGCAAGAACAACCGCGGCCATCAGGCAATGCAGCGCCTTTGATGACCTCGACGTCGATACCCGCTCGGTCGAGCGCGCACCCAGCCGCGACGGTATTGAAAACTTCATGGGGACTCCTCCCACTTCGAACGTGCTGACAATCACACTCGAAGCCAACCGGCACACTATCAACACACAGAAATCGCGCAACCGATAGGCCGCTCGTACCATTTATGGTGTCCCAAAAGAACTGCTTTTCTCACGGTGCGCACGTGCACGCCCACTCTTTGGGCATCTGAGGCAGATACCCGCTGCCGGGGCCTGACATAGGGGTCCGTTGCCCCGGTCGAACCGCGACGATCAACAGTGATCTGCCACGGCCGTTGCCACGGGTTGTCTTGACCCGGAGCCGCCGAACTGAAGTCGTTACCCCGTGAAGCCAGCCCGTTCGTGACAGAATCCGCTTTGTGAAGAACCCACCGTTCAACTATTACCGACCAGCGACCGTCGACGAGGCCCTCGGGCTTCTGGCAGAACACGGCGACGATGCAAAGGTTCTCGCCGGCGGACAAAGCTTGCTTCCCGTCATGGCGTTGCGACTCGGCCGACCCGAACACATCATCGATATTGGCGCTATCGAATCGTTGACCACGATCGGGGGCGTCGATGGACTCAGCATTGGAGCCATGGTGCGCCAAGGCGTCGCCGAGAGGTCGACCGTGGTCGCCACAAACGCGCCGCTTGTCGCCGCGGCGCTTCCCTACATTGGTCACCGAGCTATCCGGAATCGTGGAACCGTGGTTGGCAGCGTTGCCCACGGCGACGCTGCAGCCGAGATGCCAGCGGTATGCCTCGCAACCGAAGCCACAATGCACATTGCGTCGACCGCCGGCGTTCGGCAAGTACCCGCGTCCGACTTCTTTCAGGGTTACTTCACGACTGCGCTCGACACCCATGAGTTGCTGACTGCGGTGCACTTTCCGCCTTGGAGCTCAACCGCTGGCGCATCGGTCGTCGAAGTGAGCAGACGCCACGCCGACTACGCAATGGTCGGGCTGGCATGCGCCATCGATGCTCCCCAGGGAACCATTGCTACGGCTGCGTTAGCGTTCTTCGGGGTATCGAGCACCGCAGTTCGCGTGCCCCAAGCCGAAGCGGCGCTCGTCGGCCGATCTCCTGGCCCAGACCTCTTTGCAGCCGCCGCCGACATCGTCGGCCAGGTGCTGACCCCCGACGGTGACATCCATGGCACCGCTGCATATCGCACCCACCTCGCAACGGTCCTGACTCGCAAAGGTCTTGCCGAGGCCGCGTCTCGCATTGGAGTAAACGCATGACTCTTCCATCCGTCTCGACGCCCACAGGCGCCAAACTCGGGGTTTCGGTGACCATCAACGGCAGCGCCCATTCCCTCGACGTCGAACCTCGCCGATCACTCGCCGACGTCATTCGCGACGACGTTGGCCTCACCGGCACACACCTTGGTTGCGAACATGGGGTGTGTGGTGCATGCACCGTCTTGGTCGACGGCGAGCCGTCGAGATCGTGCCTGATGCTGGCCGTGCAAGCCGACGGGCGCGAGATCACCACGATCGAGGGGCTTGCAGACAACGACGGCACGATGCATCCGGTCCAACAGGGCATGCACGAGGCCATGAGCTTCCAGTGCGCCTTCTGCTCACCGGGTTTCTTGATGAGCACCGTCGCGTTACTGCGGGACAACCCCACACCAACAACCGACGAGATCCGCCAGGAATTGAGCGGCAACCTGTGCCGGTGCACCGGCTACCAGTCGATCGTCGAAGGCGTCGAAACCGCCGTTCGGTTGATGGGAGATGCATCGTGAGCACCATCGAGAACAAGCAGACATCGGGGCTTGGGTTTGTTGGCCAGACGGTCAAACGGGTCGAAGACGAACGCTTCCTGATCGGCGGGGGATCGTTCGTTGCGGACCTGAACCCCGAAGGCATCTTGCACGTCGCGTTTCTGCGAAGCCCGTTTGCACACGCCACGATCGACTCGATCGACATCGCCGAGGCGCGACAGCTCCCCGGAGTCGTGCGGGTCTTCACGGGCGCCGAACTCAATAAGCTCACGAATCCTTTCCCACCGTTCTTCATGATGGAAGGTCTGTACACGCCGCTGTATGACTGCATGAGCCAGGACCGAGTGCGCCACGTCGGCGATCCCGTTGCGCTCGTCATTGCCGAGTCCCGCTACATCGCCGAAGACGCACTTGAGCTCATCGTTGTCGACTACAGCGAACTCGACGCCATCGGCACGATCGACGCTGCACTTGACCCGGCTGGCCAGCAGATCTGGGAAAAGGCCGACGGAAATGTCTTGGGAGACCACACCGCCAGCTTCGGTGATGTCGATCGCGTGTTCCGCAACGCTGATCGGGTCATAACCCGCACCTTCGACTGTCCTCGCCAGTCCAATCAGCCAATGGAGACACGCGGCAGCGTGGTGCTCGTCGACCCGATCACTGGTCACCTCGACATTCACAACACCTCGCAGGCCCCGCACTTTCTTAAGTGGGCAGTTGCGGGGTTACTCGTGAACGAAGGTGGCTTCAAGAACTTCGCCAACTTCGCTCGCGACAAGGAACGCCGCAGTGCTTTTGGAGTCGCCGCGAAAGCCTTCGTGACCAAGCACAAAGACACGCTCAAACAGCAGGACAACTCAGGCCAGATATCGCAGCTGAAGAAGGACCGCTCTTTCCTGCGGCCGATGGGACGCATGGCGATGGGCTTGCTAGCGACCGGCGACCTTCCCACGGTCAAGGCCGCCGACATCGGTGGCGCATTCGGTTCCAAAGGTCCAGTAGCTCGCGAAGACATTGCGCTCGCAGCCGCGGCCCGAAGCGTCGGCCGCTCGATGCAGTGGATCGAAGACCGAGTCGAGAATCTCCTCGACGGTGGCCAAGCTCGCGAGGAGCGCTTCACGGTCTCGATAGCCGTCGACGACGACGGCACGTTGCGCGGCATGAAGGTCGACGCAGTGCTCGACCATGGCGCTTACACCACGTTCCCGATCTCGCCCGCACTCACCGTATTGCTGTGGAAGGTCTACATGCCCGGCGCGTACGACTTCAAGGCTTTCGAACTCAACGCCAAGATCGTGGCCACAAACAAGGGCAAGGTCGTTCCTTACCGCGGGCCCTGGGCCAACGAGACGTGGATGCGAGAGCGCATGATCGACGTCGTTGCCGACGAGCTCGGCACGGATCGGTTCGCGCTTCGGGCCAACAACATCATGCGAGACGGGTCCATGCCCGATGCCATGGTCACCGGGCCGACCCTCGATGCCACCATGTCGGTTGCCAGGACATTTGACCGAGCCGTCTCGATGATCGACTTCGATCAACTCGAACTAGACAAGGCGGCGGCCGTGGCTCGGGGCCACCGGCTTGGCCTGGGAATCTCGTGCTATCACGAGGCGGCGCCGGGCCCACCCAACTTTGGGCGCTCAATTCAGCCTGGCACCGACATGTTGCTTTCCGAAGATGGCCGGGCCGAGATCCAGGCCGACGGGCGCATCACCATGTTCACCTCGCAAAGCCCACATGGACAGAGCCATCAGACGACGTACAAGCAGATCGCCGCCGACGAGTTCGGCGTCGCGATGGAAGATGTCGAGATTGTGTGGGGCGATACCGACCGCACTCAGTTCAGCTTCATCGGAACCGGAGGTAGCCGGGGTGGTCCCATGGGTGGCGGGGTGATGCGGATGACCGCCCGAGAGCTCCGGGGCCAGGTGGTCGCTGCAGCCGCAGAGATGCTCGAAGCTTCGCCCGACGATATCGAGATCGCCGCTGGCTCGATTCACGTGGCCGGGGTTCCGTCGCGCAACATCACATACCGAGACGTAGCAAGCAAGGTTGCAGGCGACAGGGGCATCACGGCCGGTCCCGTATTCAGCGAGAGCATGCAGTACGAGGGCGTGGGCAACGGCGGCTGGTCGGTCGCGACCCACGTTGCATGGGTTGACATCGATCTCGAAACCGGCCTGGTCAAGATCCCGCGATACCTGGTCGTCGAGGACTGCGGCCCAATCATCAATCCGGGCGTCGTCGACGGCCAAATTCGCGGCGGCGTGGCCCAAGGTATCGGAGCGGTCTTTTACGAACGTCTGGCCTACGACGAGGCCGCCACGCTCATGAGCACAACCTATATGGACTACCTGATCCCAACCGCGATGGAAATACCCGAGATCGAGATCGAGCACATGCAGACCCTGACCCCCGGCGAGAACGACGCTCGCGGTGTCGGCGAAGGCGGCATGATCGGAGCGCCCGCAGCTTTGACCAACGCTGTCTCCGATGCGCTAGGTGTGCAGGTGACCGAGCAGTACTTGCCGCCGTTCCGCCTTCTGGAACTTGCGGGCGTGATCCATAAGGCGTGATCCAGCAGGCGTAATCCAGCAGGCGTGATCCATAAGGCGTAATCCAGCAGGCGTGATCCATAAGGCGTGATCCAGCAGGCGTAATCCAGCAGGCGTAATCCAGCAGGCGTGATCCATAAGGCGTAATCCAGCAGGCGTGATCCATAAGGCGTGATCCACAACATGTCATCGGACCAGCGCAGCTCTGAGGGCCCTGGCAGAATCGGCTGGTTTGAAACCGCTGGTCGTGGGGCAGGCCCGTGCGAGTGCCTCATCTGTCAGCCCACTTCTCCCGCCGCCTCATCGCCTGCGTCGTTGCGGTCGTGCTTCTCGTCGCTGCGTGTTCCTCGTCGGACGAAAGTACCGACGTCAACGCGAGCGTCGACAGCGACGCAGCCGCACCGACCACGCAGATGCCGACCACCGACCCTGTTTCGCCACAAGAAGTCGTGGTGCGCCCTACTGGAGTCCCCGAACCAGGCCAAGCGCAGCCGGTCGCCCCTGCGGATCTGGGGCTCGGCACCGAGGGCGCGTCGGTCGAAGAAACCCAGGACCTGCTCAATGACTTCATCGGGTATGCCGACACCGAACGAGATCGCATCCGTGAAGATGGCGTGTTCGGGCCCAATACCACCAGCGCTCAGCAGAGCTTTGAGCGGTACGCCGGGTTACTCGACGACGGGGTCGCGAGCGCATCGGATCGCACCGCGCTCGTGGAACTGGTCGAAGAGCTAGAGAGTGACCGAGCGGTCACCACGGTGGCCCTGGGTGACACGTCGCCCTACGTGGGCACCTGGCAGACCCGGCTCAACACCTGGATTGCGCTCACGCGCGACTCATCTCAAGAGATCCTTGTCGATGACACTTTTGGCGACGATACGGAAACAGCAACCCTTGACTTCGAGCGGTCTGCTGGTCTGCAGGCCGACGGAATTGTCGAGCCCGAAGATCGCGCCGCACTTCGTTCAGCAATCGCCGAGGCGCGAACCGTCTCCAACGTCACCGTCGTAGCGCGCGGCAACGACGACGACGGTTCATGGGTCGTGCGAGCCTTCTCGATCGACGGTCGGTACTGCCTGCAATTCGTGTCAGGGTCGAAATCCGATGAACGCTGCACGGCAACCTTGGGCGGTGACGTCAACACCGCTTACTTCGTCGATGTAGGCGAGCGACTCTTTGCTGCAGGATTCGCCAATCCAAACGTCGCACTCGCAAACATCGAAGTCGATCAGGCCGAGATCACCCAGACGCTCACGCGCCAGATTGGGGACTCGCTCGCCCGAGCGTGGGCCAGCGAAATCGTCGAGCGCCCACTGGCGGTGCAGTTGCTCGACTCGCAGCTCGAATCAGTCATCGACATGCGCTTCGTTGTTCCAACAGCCGAGCAAGACACCTTCGGCGCCATCTTGTCAATCGAGGCCCCAAGCTATTCGGAGTCTTTCATCTTGGGCACATGCACCTTCTTCGAACAGTCGAGCGACCTCGTTGTGCAAGGCGAGCTCAGCTCGGTGACCATGGTTGCTCGTGCGACCAACGGAACCGGCGTCATCTCGATCGACGGTGGCGACTCGGGATTCATCGTCAACGGTGAGATCGAAACCATCGAAGCGAACTCCGGCGACGATCTTGGATTCCTTCTCACTGGCACGCTTCGCGAGCCGAACTTCGCAGGCGAATCATTCGTGGTCTCTGGCACCTGCGGTTAACGGGCCCTGCGAGCTGCACAGGTCGTCCAGAACTTGCCGTTGCTCCACACGTAGGCCACCACGACGCCCGCCGGGAAACCGTTCTAGTTCGTCCAGTTGAAGACACACTCGCCACCTGCGCTGACGAGCGTTTCGAGCTCGTCGTCGGTGAGCTGCATGCCGGTGAGGTCTTCGTAGTCAGTCGTCCCGTCGGTCATTGCGACTCTTTCGTGCCTACCCGAACCTAGCGATTATGGCGGGCCAGCTGATAGAGAAGGCGAAGACGTCGAGTCGCCCGGCCACCGTGGCTTTGGGTTCGCCCTCGTGAGCCCATGTCGTAGTGTGCAGCTGTGGTACAAACACGATTGCTTTCGATCGCTGCCGGGGTTACTCCCGAGCTCAACGAAGATCCCGCCCGGTTTGTCGATGCTGCGGGAGCGGCTGGCTGGCCAGCCACTGGTATTTGGTACGACGCAGGCTCGTGGACGGACCGCACCACGAGCCAGGTTCGGCAACGTCTCGATGACCATGGATTGGTTGCGCTGGACATGGAGGTTGTCCGCATGGGACCCGACGGCGATAGCGGAGACGCACTCGTCGACGCCGCCATTGGCCTCGGGGCCCGCAACATTTTGACCATCTCCAGCTTCGAGGATGCGGCAGAGACAGCCGACCGGTTTGTCGAGTTATGTCAACGGGCCGCTCCGGCTGGCATCCGCGTCTGTATCGAGTTCATGCGGTTCACCCGGGTGCGCACGCTCGCTGACGCGCTCAATGTCGTTCGAATCGCGGACCAACCGAACGCAGGCATCTTGGTCGACCTTCTGCATGTCGTCCGCTCTGGAACCACCTTCGCTGAGATTGCTGCCGTTGACCCTGGCTTGTTTCCGTATGCCCAATGGTGCGACGGTCCGGCTGACCCTTCGGGTTGGGACACAAGCGAGATCATCGCTGATGCTCTCGATGCCCGTCGTGTCCCCGGCGAAGGAGAGTTACAGGTTCGCGCCTTTGAGCGGTTGTTCGCTAGCTCGGTCCCTTTCTCGCTCGAAGTGCGGTCCAAGGCACTCCGAGAGTCGTTCCCCGATCCCGTCGACCGGGCCCGCCGCCTGCTCGCTGGCACGCAAGCCGCACTGAAGACTGCCGAGGCTGTTGACTAGAGAAGCCGATTTCTCGGCAGTCCAAAGAGTTGGCGCTGTTTCGGAATTTCGCACTCTGGCTAGTCGCTCAATCTCTTCATGTCGCGGCAGCCCCTCAGACTCGCGATGTGGAACACTGTCGCATCAGATCGTTGTTGAGCAACCATCACGCTGATGCGCCCTAGGGTTGGTCTGGATTGGGCTGCTCATTCGACTGAGCGCCACTGTTTCATGTAAAGGACCCGTGAGTGTCGACTCCCCAGGCGAACCACGAATCTCAGCGTTCATCGGCTCGGGCCATTGCCACACCAGTTGGCGAAATGCCCGGGACGCTGGGCACCTTTGGCGGTGTCCTCACCCCCAGCATCCTGACCATCCTGGGTCTGGTGCTGTTCTTGCGGGTCGCGTACGTCGTTGGCTCGGTCGGGCTCGTGAAAGCGTTGGTGATTCTGGCGTTGGCCACTTCGGTTTCGGTGCTCACCAGCATTTCGTTGTCGGTCGTTGCCACGAACATGCGTGTCCGCGGCGGCGGCGAGTACTTTTTGATCTCGCGCACCCTCGGAATCGAGTTCGGAGGTGCAGTTGGCGTCGTGCTCTATCTTGCGATTTCGGTCTCGATTGCGTTCTATGCGATCGGTTTCGCCGAGGCGCTCGTGACTGCCTTCGGTGACGATCGCGCCCGCATAGTGCAGCTCGTTGCCGCGACGCTGGTAGTGCTGCTCGCTGCGGTTGCGTTTGTCGGGGCAGACCTTGCGACCCGGCTTCAGTACGTGGTTATGGCGCTGCTGGTGCTTGCGATTGGCTCTTTTCTTGTCGGAGCGATCGGCAGCTTCAGCACATCGCAGCTCGGCGACAATCTCACGAGCCCTAATTCCGACGTCGGCTTTTGGGAAGCGTTTGCGATCTTCTTTCCTGCCGTGACCGGCTTCAGCCAGGGCCTGGCGATGTCGGGTGACCTCAAAACGCCGAGTCGTTCGATCACTCGCGGCACGTTCGCCGCAGTTGGCATCTCTACGGTCGTGTACGTGGTCGTGATCGTACTGCTCGCAGGAAACGCAAGTGCTGCGGTGCTGGCGGGCGAAACGACGACCATCATGGGCGACTTGTCCGCCATTCAGTGGACGATGATCGTAGGCGTGCTTGCCGCAACGCTGTCGTCGGCGCTGGCTTCGGCCCTCGGAGGTCCGCGAGTACTGCAGCGCCTCGGCGAAGACCGGGTGCTTCCTCGGCTCGAGATTTTCGCCGTTGGAGCGGGAGTGCTCAACAATCCCCGGCGAGCGCTGGGTCTGTCGGTCATCATTGCCTTGATCACGGTGGCAGCTGGTGACATCAACGCCATTTCACCCGTCATATCGATGTTCTTCTTGGCCACCTATGGGGTCATCAACTACGCCACCTATTTCGAGATTCGCGCCGGAGGCACGTCGTTCCGCCCAACATTTCGCTGGTTTGACCATCGAGCGAGCCTGCTCGGAACCGCAGCATGCGCAGGGGCGATCATCGCTATCAATCCAATTGCAGGGGCACTTGCTGGACTTATTCTGGTTGCGCTCTATTCGTATCTGAGTCGGCGCGATGTCGGTGATCGGTGGGTGGACAGCAGCGGATCCCACCACTACACGCAGGCACGAAATCACCTGCACTCGTTGGCGCTGGAGCCCACAGGCTCGCGCGACTGGCGGCCGGTCGTGCTCACGTTTGTGCCTCGCGATCCGCTGACTCGTCGTCACCTCGTCACGGTCGCTACCTGGTTGGAAGGCAACTCCGGGTTCGTCACCGCAGTACGTCTTGTCGATGGCGCCGGCCCGATCGCTCGGCACAGTGCCCATGAGATCGAGTTCGATTTGGCCGAAGAGGTACACGAGATTCACCCGGGCACCTACGCCAAGGTTTTGGCTGTCGAAGACCCTGCTACCGCGGTGCAGGTGCTGGTGCAGTCCCACGGCATTGGCTCGGTGCGAGCCAATCTGTCGGTCTTCGGGGTGCGTGACCTGCGCGGCAGCGACGACGAACGCGCTCAATACGGTGAGATGCTCCAGAACTGTGTCCGGTCCGGGACGAATGTCGCCGTGGTCAACACGCGCTCGGATGCATGGGATCGGTTCGAGCAGACACCACGAAAGTCCCGCACCATTGCAGTGTGGTGGTCCGACGACAAAGCGGGACAGCTGTTGACCTTGTTGGGTTGGCTGTGCCAGCGGCACGACGACTGGGACGACGCCACCATGATTGTCTACATACCCGACAGTGAGCACCCCAACGAGGTAGAGCGGGTATCAAACCTGGTCAAGAGTTCACGGATCGATGCCGAGGTTGTTGCTGTCGACGCAACCCCAGCATCGTTCATCACTGCAATGAGCGGCGCCAGTTTCGCTCTGGCTCCGTTGCGGGTTCGACGGGGCGTAGCGGTTGGCCCATTTGACACATCGCTTGGCATGATCGTCGAGAGTCTGCCGCTCTCGGCGCTGATTCTGGCGACCGAGGAACTCGATATCGGCGCACAACCTGATGTCGAAAATCTCGCCGAGCTCGAGCGGGCTCGAGTCAGCGCAGAAGAGATGGCTGTCCATGTTGCTGAGCTAGACGCCGAGGCGGGCCGGCTACTGGTGATGGTCGAAGCGGTGCGTATGCAGCTCGACGCCGAAGAACGTCCGGCAGAACGCGAAGTACTCCTTGCGGAGAAAGCCGTGGCCAAGGAGGCAGCATCGGCGGCGTATCGGGCATATGTCGACGCCAAGGTGCGTCACTACGCCCGGCAAGAACGGGTCGAGCAACTCGCTCAGGATCATGTGCAAGAGGAGCTGGACCCCTCGGTGTGGCAGCGCCCCGCCGAACCGCCCGAAGATCAAATTTCTTGACGTAAGCTACGGCCGCTCGGCTACTTCGGCTCGACTCGAATTCGCCAAGTGAGCGATGCTCAGTGCGGTTTCGGTGGCGATTGCCGGGCAGCTAACCGAGAAGATCTCGCTGCCGTGCAATGTGCCCATGACTTGACGACATCGCGCCTCGACGCCGGCTTCATTGAGCATGCGGTAGAACTCGATGCCCTCGTCGCGCAGCGGATCGCACTCGTTGACGCTGATGACCGTGGTCGGTAGCCCCGCAAGATCCTTGGCGGTGGCGAAGATCGGCCATGCCAGCGGGTTGGCTTCGTCGAACGCTTCGATGCCGTAGGCCATGCGTGCGGTGTTTCCCCACGTGTTGATGAACAGCCCGTTGTTCTCGGTCGACGACGGAAATCGCGCTTGGGGCCACTCGCCAGCCAGGTACGGACAGAGCGCATACAGGCCGCTGATGAGGTCGATGTCACCATCGCGCAGAAGTTGCATGCCGGTGGCGATGGTGAGATTGCCGCCACCGCTCTCGCCCGCAACGATGATCTTCGATGCGTCGATCTGGAGCTCGTCGGCCTGGGCCGCAAGCCAGCGCACTCCCGACACACAGTCGTTCAGGCCGGCTGGAAACGGCTCGACCTCGGGCGCAGACGACGGCTGCAGCGCGTTTCGGAAATCGACCATTGCCACGGCGACTCCCTGGTGGGCAATGAGCCGACCCCAGCACTGATACATGCCGAGGAAGGCTGACATCGTCTGCATGCCGCCGCCGTGGATGTAATACACACATGGGACGAGACCCTCGACCTGGGGCCGCATGAACGAGACCTTGATGGTGTTGCCGTCGGGCGCCGACGTGAACTCCCTGGTTGAGATGTCCAAGCCTTCGAGCGGTGCGAGTTCGACGCTGTCGATGCGGTCCAGGTTGGCGTTGACGGCGGCACGAGTCGCCAGTGCCGATTCGGTGTTGACCTTCGCAATGAGTTCGGCCCGGTCCGCAACATCGCGGCCCGCTCGAGCGTCTGGAGTCACCCCCATGATGCGTCGAATCCGAGGGTCGAGTCGGGTGTCGTCTGCAATCTTGGTCATGAAGCACGCTAGCGAGCGAGGTCACCACGATCCCAGATTCCTGCGTCGACTCATCGTCGCTCGGCGACCGTGGTGGGCATCAAGAATTCTGCAAGAGTGGCGGGGTGCGCTATTTGTTGGTCATCGACACTGCGAGAAATGTTGTGCTCGTCGATGTCGTCAATGACATTCGGATGCCGATAGAAGCACCGTTGCCTCCCGACCAGAAGTCGCATGTGACTACGGCAGTGTGGTCGCCTCTGGGTCGGTGGACTGCGTGGTCGGTCGGTTCCACCGAGATCGATGGCATCCGTGAAGTCCGCCTTCACGACGAGGACTCGGACCAGGCAGACGTGCTCGTGCCGCTGGTCGAAGCGTTCTACCTCTGCCCGAGTCCTTGCGGCCGCTGGCTCAGCCACCTGTCCCCCGGGCCGCTTGGACTTGAACTCGCCCTGTCCGATGTCGCCACTGGAGCCATCCACGTCGTCGAACGAGGTCAACCACTCTTTTGGTCCTGGTCGCCCGACGCAAACCAGCTCGCAGTGCATGTCGAGAACCGGGTACTCATCGCCGATAGCGACGGCGGTGCAACCCGCCTGTTGACTGACAGCGCAGGCTCATTTGTTGCGCCTTGGTGGCTTCCCGGCGGTTCGGTGTTGTACGGACTCGAGGACCGCATCGTGGCTGCGGGGCCCGACAACACCGTCACCACACTTGTCGATCGCGGGTCCGCCGGACGTTTCTCGCTCGATCCCGAGGGTCGCCTGTTGGCCTACGTCGCCGACACCAACAGCGGGGCAAGCCTGATGGTCCTCGATCTGATTTCACACGAGCAGGTCGAGGTGACCTCGATTCCTGTTGCTGGCTTTTTCTGGTCTCCTACATCGAGCCGGTTGGCGGTGTTGACCGCCACCGCCGATGGACTCGTGCAATGGACGGTCTTCGATGGTGCGATCACCCATCAGCTGCGGCCGTTTCGGCCGGGTCGGTCATGGGCAGGTTCGGTGCTGCCATTCTTCGAGCAGTATGCACAGAGCCACAGCCCATGGTCGACCGATTCGAACGCTTTGGTAGCCCCAGCGATCGACGAAAACGATCAAGCGGGCGCCCTCATCCAAAAGATCGACTCGCCAATCGGCGATCAGTGGATCCTCAACGCGGAACTCGCCTGGTGGGCCTGACCCAGGGCTTCTTAAGAAACTCGGTGAGGGCTTCGGTTCGCCAGAACCGAAACCGACGTCGGTCTAACCAGACAGGCATCGAACCATGATGCAATCCAGCGGGAGTTGTGAGCCCCAGCGAACAACTCGTTGAGGGCTTCGGTTCGCCAGAACCGAAACCGACGTCGAGCTAACCGCATCGCACCCTAACGACGATGAGTCCAGCGGGAGTTGTGAGCCCCAGCGAACAACTCGTTGAGGGCTTCGGTTCGCCAGAACCGAAACCGACGTCGGGCTGAAAGGATTTGAACCTTCGACCTTCCGACCCCCAGCCGGACGCGCTACCAAACTGCGCCACAGCCCGTGTGACCACGATCAGACTATCGGGCCGGGCTGGCCGTGGCGCCTGAATTCGCCAAATCTAGAGCAGAGCTTGCAGACCCTCGATAACACGCCATCCCAGGTACAACACGGTCGCCGCAACCATGACCCAGAAATGCCACGGAATATGGGTAGCAGTTTGCGCCTCGACCTCGGCGCTGACTGGCGGCGCATGCTCATCAAGTTGGGTGCCGCACCGTGGGCACGAGCCGTCGGCTAACAGTCCGTTCGGTTCGCGCCACTTATTGCATTGCTTGCAGAAGGCGCCAGGAAACGATTGCGTCTGCTCAGCCATAGCTACGGAACGCTCAGACTCGTTTGACAGCCAAAATGGCGACGTCGTCTTCGACGGGGCCCTCAGCAAAGTTGCGGGCTGCTTCGAGCAGCGACTTGCACAACACGTCAGGCGCAACCGTGGGATCACGGCGCAGCAACGCGGCGATGCGATCTTCGCCAAAGAGCTCGTCGCCGCGGCGGGCCTCGGCCAGGCCGTCGGTGTACAAGACGACCATGTCGCCCATATCGAGCTCGAGTTCACGGCTGTAGTAGTTCGATCGCGGTGCAAGCATGAGCAATGGCCCGGTCGAACGCAACGGCTGCACTTCGCGCTCGTGCCATACCCAAGCCGCGGGGTGACCAGCCGACGCGAATCGCAGCGTGCCAGCCTCGGTGTCGAATACGACCACCACGAGCGAGATGAACTCTTCGCTGTGGCCGGTCTGGCTCATCTGATCGTTGAGTTCTTGCAGCGCCTGGGCCGGATCGCGGAACTGGCGCAGGAAGACTCGCAGCAGGTACTTGGCCTGGAATGCGGTGATAGAAGATTCGATGCCCTTGCCGGCAACGTCGCCGATCACAGCAGCCACTCGGGTCGGGGCGACTCGGAACACGTCGAAGAAGTCGCCCGCCATCAGGCCCGAACCGGCCTGGTACACCCGGCCGACTTCGAAGTCGGTGAGGTCGGGCAGTTCATCGGGAGCCAACCGGCCCGCCCATGCCTTGGGTGCCAAGTTCTCTTGCTCGAGCGCCTCTTCGGCTTTGCGTTCGATGCGGATTTGCTGGCGAGACATCGCCACTTCGTTGCCAGTCGAGCGATACCACGACACCGTGACGACTGCGGGAACGATCACCATGATGGCCAGCAGCTGAGCAGAGTCAACCGTGTCGGCCGCGGCCAGTACACCTAGGCCAACGGCCAAGATGGTGTAGATCGCGAACGAGTGGACTTCTTTGCGGAACCCGATGCGGGCGAGTTGCAGCGCGATGAAAGTGTTTGAACTTTCGGCTGCGGCCTTGACGTCTTCTTCGAGCTTGCCGATCAAGCCGTAACGCATGCGCGCCGAGCGAAGCCAGACAAGGGCCGCAATCGCGCACGCTGCGGCCGATATGGCCAAGACAATGTTCATGCGTTTGTCAGCGTACTCGGCTTCGACCCGCTCGTTCAGCTAGCACGAGACTTTCGGTCAATTGTTCATGCGCACGACTTGAGACCTGCAGAGAACTGTCGGCGAGCAACGCCCCGACCATTGGTAACTCATGGGGATGGTGTGGCTCGTGCGGTCGTCGGCGAGTCAGTCGTCGCGGCGACGGACCCGAATCTTGATTGGTGTGCTCCCAAGGTCGAACGCTTCACGCAGCGCCCGTTCGAGGTAACGCAGATAGGTCGCAGGCAGCGTCTTGTTTGCAAACATGGTGAACGTCGGCGGATCCGCAGCTCCTTGTGTCGCATAAAGAACACGCCCACCTGCTGGCGCGGGCTGAGCTTGCTGCGCGGCACGAATGACCATGTTGACCTGACGAGTCGGTACCCGACGCTGATAGTCACTAACAGTCTCTGCCAGGACAGGAAGCAGCCGGTGCACGCCCCTGCCGGTGAGCGCGCTCATCTTCAGAATCGGCGAGTTGCCAACGAAGTGCAGTTTGCGCTCGACCGCATCGTCGATGGCTTGACGTTGTTCGGGATCGAGCATCTCCCATTTGTTCAGCACGACCACGATGGGGCAGCCGGCGCCGTCGATGCGTTCGGCCAGCCGCTGATCCTGGTGGGTGATGCCTTCGGTCGTGTCGATCACCAACAGCGCAATATCGCTTTTGTCGATCGACTTGAGGGCCCGCAGCATCGAATAGAACTCGGTGTCTTCGTCGATGCGCGACTTGCGGCGCATGCCGGCGGTATCGACGAAGCGCACCTCGCCCATCTCGGTCTGCACGATCGTGTCGATGCTGTCGCGGGTGGTGCCCGGCATGTCGTGCACCACGGCGCGGTCTTCGCCCACCAGCCGATTGAACAGCGTTGACTTGCCCACGTTTGGGCGACCGACAATGGAGATCGACATATAGGCGTCGTCGGGATCGACAATCACCGAGCTGGCGTGTTGGTCCATCGTTGCTTCGTCGATGTCGGGCAACAAACCCACCACCTCATCGAGCACATCGGCGACACCATCGCCGTGCATTGCACTGACGGGATGCGGTTCGCCGAGACCCAGGCTGAGCAGCTCCCACATCTGGTTCTTGAGCCCAGAGTTGTCGACCTTGTTGGCCAACAGCAGCGTTGGGCCGGTGCGGCGACGCACGAGGTCGGCCACTTGGGCGTCTTCGCCGGTGACGCCTGCGGTGACATCGACGACAAACAGCACGATGTCAGCCTCTTCGAGCGCCTGTTCGGCTTGCTTGGTGACCTTCATGTCGAGGGCGTTGCTGTTCGAGATCCACCCGCCGGTATCGATCACGACAAAGAAGTGACCGAGCCAATCAGACACGACTTCTTTGCGGTCGCGGGTAACTCCTGGCTTCTCTTCGACGATCGCGATGCGGCGACCAACAATCCGATTCATCAGCGTGGACTTGCCGACGTTGGGGCGCCCGACGATTGCGATCGTGGGCAGGTCACCTGCGGGGATCTGATCGGGTGTGATCTCTTCGTAGTCGTCGCCGATGTATTCGCTCATGCGCCGATCGCTTTCCGTAGTGAGATGCCGTTGGTCGCAATGACCTCGACGGCGCGGGGTAGATCTTCGACGGTGAGTCCGTCGAGGAAGCGCCCGTTGGACAGGCAGACATCAGGAAGAAGATACCGGTGCCCTTCTGGTTCGGCGGCCAGAACCCGCTGGAGATCTTCGCCGACCATCAACCCAGTCACACCGACGTTGCCGCCAAAGAAGTAGTTGTCGACGGCTATCACACGAGTTGGCGCGGTCGGTCGGGCTGCGGCGAGCAGTGGCTCGATCACTTGTGCGCCGAGCGTTCCGGTCAAAACCCCAATCGGGCGATCCTTGCGAGGGCGGCTGCTCAGCGTCACCCTCGTGCCGTGCACCTTGGGGTCAGACCCGGCGGTCGACGCGTGCACAGCCGGGTCTGACCCCACGGTGGACGCGGGTGTGCGGTCGGCGCGGTAGCCCTCGGCGGGAGCGCCTTCGACCCAGGCGAAGAAGCCGCTGGCGGTGCTGGTTGCTTCATCGGTCTCGCCGCGAAACTCGCGACCGAACGTGGTGGCCATGCCAATGCCGTCTTCGTGCAGGTCGACATCGTCGTAGGCCTCGGCGCCCGGAAATGGCAAACCGGCCAGCAGGTAATACTCGTCGGCGGCAAACACCATGCGATGCCCAAGCGTGGTTTTGTAGATGGCCTGCCACCGCTCGATGATCTCGACGACCTGGCGCGCTTCGTCGGGCGTGTGCGGACGCATGTGATCAACCGGCGAGAAGCGGCTGACCCCAAGCGGCACGACTGCGATGCTGGCCAGCTTCTCGTAGCGATCGAGGACGCCCGCGAGGGTCTGTTCGAGCACCTGGCCGTTGTTCACGTCGGGGCAGCACACGATCTGGCCGTGCACCTCGATGTCGGCATCGAGGATCGCTTCGAGCCACCGCAGACTCATTGCGCCGCGTTTGTTGCGCAACATGTGGGTGCGAACGTCGGGGTCGGTTGCGTGAATGCTCACATACAACGGCGACAGGCGCTCGGTGATCACACGTTCGAGGTCAGCCTCGGTGAATCGGGTCAGCGTGGTGAAGTTGCCGTACAGAAACGACAGCCGATAGTCGTCGTCTTTGAGATACAGCGTGCGGCGCATGCCCTTGGGCAGTTGGTAGATGAAGCAGAAGTCGCAGTGATTGTCACAGGTGCGCACCCGGTCAAAGAG
>ENA-ORXT01002119-ORXT01002119.1-marine-metagenome-genome-assembly--contig:-NODE-2119-length-24666-cov-4.017447_pt1 | contig 24666 bp, 20 predicted proteins | sample MGYA00237868_ERZ511482 | MGnify/ENA metagenome assembly ERZ511482
TATAAATTGTAATAAATAATGAAGAATAAAAAGCTTTCAGCAATACAAGAAGCACTTAAGAATGCAGAGACAACAGTCGTTCAAATTGCAGAGCAATATTTACAAAACATTGAACAATCAAAAGAGCTAAATATTTACATCGAAGTTTTTTCTGATGAAATTTTAGAGAAGGCAGCTGAGTTAGATCATAAGATTAATAATGGAGGATCTCTCGGATCTTTATTTGGCGCAATCATTTCTATTAAAGATGTGATCTGCTATAAAGATCATCAAGTCACAGCAGCATCAAAAATATTAGAAGGCTTTCAATCTCAATATACAGCTACTGCATTACAAAAATTATTAGATGAAGATGCCTTAGTCATTGGTCGAACGAATTGTGATGAATTTGCCATGGGATCATCCAATGAAAACTCAGTATATGGAGTCACACCAAACGGAGTCGATCCGTCTAGAATTGCTGGTGGATCAAGTGGTGCAGCAGCGGTCTCTGTCCAACAAAATACTTGCCTCATCGCATTAGGTACTGACACTGGCGGTTCTGTCCGACAACCTGCAGCATTTAATGGAATGATTGGAATGAAACCATCTTACAGCAGAATTTCACGATATGGAGTCATTGCCTATGGATCTTCATTTGATCAAATTGGCGTCATTGGCACCAATCTGGATGACGTCGGATTATTTATTCATACAATGAGCGGCGAAGATGTCATGGACAGTACCTCATCATCTAAAGAAGTCAATCGAGAATTTCAGACAAGCGATAATTATTCCTTCGCATATATAGATGAAGTGATGAATCATCCCAAATTAGATGGTGGTATTCAAACTGACTCTGATAATCTGTTAAAAAATCTAACAACTCAAGGACATACTGTTAATAAAGTCACATTTCCATTGCTTAAGTACCTCGTCCCAGCATATTACGTTTTAACTACCGCTGAGGCATCTTCTAATCTTGGTAGGTATGATGGTATTCGTTATGGACACCGCAGTGATCAGGCGGACTCTATTACGAATGTGTATCAGAAAACAAGAAATGAAGGTTTTGGCAAAGAGGTGAAGAGAAGGATTATGTTGGGAACGTTTGTATTGAGTTCTGGATATTATGATGCCTATTATACAAAGGCGCAAAAAGTGAGAAGGATGGTAACAGATGCAATCAATACTATATTTGAAGAGAACGAATGTCTGATATTGCCTACAAGCACAAGTGTGGCATGGCGGATTGGCTCTTTAGAGAATGATCCTGTAGAAGTGTATTTGTCTGATATTTTCACAGTATTGGCGAATCTAACAGGAATTCCTGCGATCTCAATTCCACTTGGGAAAGATGCTAAAAACAACCCATATGGCATTCAAATTATGACAAAGTCCTTCTCAGAATCAAAGCTTATTGAGCTTGGAAAAGTCGTCCAGAACACATTAAGTTACTGATTTGCAGTAAAATAAACATTACTATTTATAATAATATGTTAATTCTTGCATTGTGTATGCATATAGTATATATTTGCAGCTTCAACTGGTTACACATTAGTTAATTTATTAATGTGTAACAAACTTAATTCTGTTTTTCCCAAAAAAACAGAATTATATAAGTGGTTGGAGTTTAACCAAATACTGATTTTTAATTTTTTACCCCATGAGCAGAATATTTCGTATTGCTACGGCGATATGCGTCGGTTTAATGCTAAGCCCATTCGTGGCTTCACTTTCAGGGAACAATCTGGACCTGAATACGCATACCTTCACCTATGAGGAAGCAACGGATGACGTTTTAGAACAACGAATCCAAAATATATATAGTGAGATTGACCTACGTTTGACTTCTGATGTAAAGAAGTACATAGTTGATTATACTATCAAGTATAGATATGCAGCTGAAGACTTCCTAGGCAGATCTTCTATGTATTTTCCAATGTTTCAAGAAAAATTAAGAGACAAGGGCATCCCAGACGAAATAAAGTGTCTGGCAATTGTAGAGTCTAACCTTAAGCCAAATGCGATTTCGCCTTATGGAGCAGCAGGTTTATGGCAGTTTATGAAATCTACAGGAGAGCTCTATGACCTTGATCAAGATAAGTACATCGATGAAAGAAGAGACCCAGAGAAATCAACTGAAGCTGCTGCAGAATTCTTATTAGATCTATATCAAAAATATGGTGATTGGACTTTAGCATTAGCGGCTTACAATTGTGGACCAGGTAATGTAAATAAAGCAATGAGGCGTTCTGGCAAATCTGATTATTGGTCAATCAGGAAATACTTACCAAAAGAAACGCAACAGTATATACCTAAATTAGTGGCGATTATCTATGTGACTCAATATTATTATGCCCATGAACTAGAGCCAAAGTCTCCAAAAATTGATATGCATAATACGACCTCAGCTAGAGTGTGGGAGGGATTGTCTTTTAAAGAAATAAGTAAGCAATCAGGTTTGGATTTAGATATCATCAAACATTTGAATCCGCAGTATATTCGAAATTATATTCCAGAATATAGAGGAGAAAATATGTTGACACTTCCGACTGAAGAGTTGATTGATTTGGCATATAGTGAACACACTGATTTAGAAATCATTTCAGAAACAGCGATAGAAAAGCCAGTGGAAGAAATTGAAATTCAGCCTGTGATTATTGTTCAAGAAGACCTGACAGAAGCGCAAGAGAAAATAGATGTTCTCAAATTAGTAAAGTCGGATAATGCTGATTTAATTGTGATGAGTAAACGATCTGAAAATTTGCCTGATGTCAATATGAGTCAGGAGATAGTAGGGGTAACATCTACATCCAATAGAAGAACAGAATTTGGCAAACAAATCAAGAAACACATTGTCAAACGAATGAAATAAAATACGCTGTAAGTAAATAAATAATAGAGCTTTGTGTGAAAACACAAGGCTTTTTTTATGTGCGCCTGGCATGTTGCACACACTTGAGGGTTGAAGTCCCTTATACGCCCGACAAGGGGAAGTATTAGCCGAGCCGCAAGGTGGATACCGTGAGGTATTAGCTGAAGGAAGTGGAAGGCAAAGCATTGGCCTGACGAACAGAAATCGTATATGAGGCTTGAATATCGGATAAGGAGGCATACATCTCTAAAGTCCAAAACTTGTACGGAAGATATTCAAGTAAATACGGCAGGTATAAATGTTGAGGTGTGAGCATCTTACCCAGGGAGGTCTCATGTTTTTTTTTAAGGAATGTGAGAAGTCAGCCGAGGTCATAGTAGTTCATTTGATTATGTGAACGAAGGACTGAACTTAGAATTTTGATTATGAAACCAGATTTAGCGGTACATGAATTAGAGGCAGGACACTGTATGGAGGAGTACAGGGCTGATGATAATGGTATTGGTCGGCAACCAATAGAAAAGTCATGAGTGCAACAAACAGACCGAGGAAATCAGGAATGAGTGATCACAGAGAAGACGGACTGATGTTACAAATAGTCAGTCGGGAGAACATGACCAAAGCCTATAAGCGAGTAGTTAGCAATAAGGGATCTTCAGGCATCGACGGGATGCAAGTCGACGAATTGAAAAGCTACTTGCAAGAGCATTGGTTAGAGATCAAAAGAGTCTTGCTGTCAGGCGGCTATCAACCGCAATCGGTTAGACAAGTAGAAATACCAAAACCAAAAGGTGGAGTACGACTGCTAGGCATACCGACGGTAGTTGATCGACTGATACAGCAAGCCATCCACCAAGTACTTGAACCTATATTCGATCCGACGTTTTCGGAGTACAGCTACGGCTTCCGAGTTCAACGCAATGCAAGACAAGCAGTGAAGAGAGCGAAGGAGTACGTACAGAGCGGAGGAAGCTGGATAGTGAATGTAGACTTAAGTAAATTTTTCGATGAAGTAGATCATGACAGACTACTGAGTAAGCTGCGCATCAAGGTTAAGGATCGACGCGTAATCCACTTGATAGATCGCTACTTGCGAGTGGGAGTTATGAGAAACGGCATCGAACAAAGATGTGAGAAAGGTACACCTCAAGGCAGTCCACTGTCACCACTATTGTCAAACACTGTATTAGATGAATTAGACAAAGAGTTGGAGAAGAGGATGCATCAATTTGTAAGGTATGCAGACGATTTTCAAATATACGTTGGGAGTCAGCAAGCAGCATTACGGGTTATGAAAAGCCTAGAGAGGTTCATCGAAAACACCTTAAAGTTAAAGGTGAATAAGAAGAAGAGTACGATCGAACGTCCATGGGAAACGAACTTTCTGGGCTACAGCTTCATGGGCAAAAAGCAAGTGAAGTTAAAAGTTAGCAAGGAAAGTATGAAAAGGTTTAAAGGCAAGATCAAAGAACTGTTCCGCAAGGGGAAAGGAAGAAACGTACGTCGCTTTATATTGGGTACACTGAATCCAGTGATAAGGGGATGGATGATCTATTTTTCCGCCACAGATGTCAAAGGCTTTACGAAAGACTTAGATCAATGGATACGCCGCAGATTACGCAAGGTAATCTGGCAACAGCTGAAACGAAATTGGACTAGGTTACAAGCCTTGATGAGAAGAGGACTGAGCGAACAGAGAGCGGTCATGTCAGCCTTTAACCAACGTGGACCATGGTGGAACTCAGGAGCAAGCCATATGAATAAGGCTTATTCTAACAGCTATTTTGAACTCATAGGACTTCTGTCATTGCAACATGCACATAAGAAGTATTACTCTGTTTAATTCTAGGAACCGCCGTGATACGGAACCGTACGTCCGGTGGTGTGAGAGGGTTAAAGTAAGGATATTAATTATCTTTACTTTACTCTACTCGATTTTAATAAGTCAGTTTTGTAAAGCATCATTGGTTTTTTTAAATTCCAAAGATCGAGAGATACGCAGACCTACGATTCAATATTTTATTGAGCTGAGTCAAAGGACTTCGTTCCTCTTGCCGTTCTATATAAGCTACAGTTTTTGATAGGACGACGACCATTATTAATTGTCTTGATCCTGTAGACGTCGAAATCACAGACAGAGATTTTCTTTGGTAGAGAGAAATTTGATTAGTCGGTTCAGGACTACTTATTTCTAAAAACTAAGGGGACAGCTCTAGAAAATAAACGGGGATTCACATACGATATCATGATAATTCTTAGATATTTGCCGCCCTAAATCAATTATGTGTTTAAAGCATTTATAAAGTTGATCATGACCCTGTGTGGCTGGAAGGCTAAGCCAATTTTTCCAAAGGAGGCAAATCGATGTGTTCTTATTGCAGCTCCACACACGACCAATTGGGATATGTTTTATTTAAAACTAGGCATGTGGGTTTTAGACATCCCTATAAAATTTACCATAAAAGATGACTGGACAAAATTTCCGTTTGGCTTAGTGACAAAACCTTTGGGCGGTCTCGGCATTAATCGGAGCAAGACAAAAGGAGACAAAGCCAGTGTAAGTTATGTTGATCAAATGGCAAACATTATAAAAGAGCGCGATCAGATCGCAATGGTTATTGCAGCTGAAGGGACGCGTAGTCTTCGAAAGCGATGGAAAATGGGCTTTTATCATACTGCATTAAAAGCGGACGTGCCTCTTTGTTTTGGCTATTTAGATTACGAAAATAAAGAAGCCGGTATCGGTGGGATGATTCATCCTACAGGTGATGTGTCTGCCGATATGAAAGTGATTCATGCTTTTTATAAAGATATCAAAGGAAAGTATCCTGAGAAATTTAGTCTTGATGAGCGTTATGTGTAATTCTAATGCTGCTTTAATTAATTAATCCAAACTCAGAATATCAGTCGTATAATCACGCATGCGTTTGACTAATTCACGGTTAGTCGCAAGTGACGCTCCAAATGATGGAATCATCGCCTTCAAAATTGTATGCCATTCATTAGACTTCCATCGTTCTGGAAAACATTGTTTCAATGTATCAAGCATAATCGACGCAGCAGTCGATGCACCTGGAGATGCGCCTAGTAATGCTGCAAGTGAACCATCAGAATCACTTACGATTTCAGTACCGAACTTTAGCTTACCACCTTCTTTCTTGTCTTTTTTTATGATCTGGACGCGCTGTCCGGCGATCAATAATTCCCAATCTTCAAATGTTGCTTCTGGATAATAGAGTTGTAACATGGCGAACCTTTCTTCAGGAGATTGTATGACTTGATTGACCAAATACTTTGTTAATTCAATATTGTGCAGTCCTGCGGAGAGCATTGGCCAGATATTATGCATCTCTATTGAAAATGGGAGATCTAGTAAAGACCCTTCTTTCAAAAATTTTGTTGAAAATCCTGCATAAGGTCCAAATAATAAACTGCGCTGTCCACTCATTCTTCGTGTATCAAGATGCGGAACTGACATCGGAGGATTACCAGTTGCAGCTTTCCCGTAGACCTTCGCTTCATGTTGTTTGATAACATCTTCATTCGTACAGCGAAGCCATTGACCTGACACTGGAAATCCACCATAGCCTTTTCCTTCTTCTAAATCTGTCATTTCTAATAATGGAATCGCTCCACCTCCAGCTCCAATAAATACGAAATCCGCAACAACGGTATTTTGAAATCCTCTGTCTAAATCCATCACTTCTATAAGCCACCCTTCGTGAGTCTTGCTAAGATTTTGTACCTCATGACCTAATTGTAGATCTATTTGATCATCATTTTCTAAATAATGCATCATGGCTCTTGTGATCGCACCGAAATTGACATCAGTACCGATATCCATCTTCGTAGATGCCAAAGCGTCGCTTGTAGGTCTGCCGGTCATTAGCAAAGGGATTTGCTCGCGAAGAGCAGTATGATCATCCTCATAAGTCATTCCTTCAAATAGAGGACATTGACTCATTGTCTGATATCTTTTTTGTAAAAATGAAATATTGGCATCACCCATGACAAAGCTCATATGAGGAATGTCGTTGATAAACATATGTTCCATTTTGACATGATTATGTCTGACGAGGTGCGCCCAAAACTGTTTTGAAATTTCGAAAGACTCACTGATTTTTAGCGCTTTCGTGATATCGACAGTTCCATCATTTCTTAGAGGAGTATAGTTTAATTCACAATAAGCGGCATGTCCTGTGCCAGCATTGTTCCATGCGTCCGAACTTTCAGCGCCTACTCGATCTAAACGCTCATAGATATGAATGTCAGCATCTGGGAAAAGATGTCTACAAAAAACACCCATTGTCGCACTCATAATACCTGCACCAATGAGTACAATCTTTTTTGGTTTTTCCATAGCGATTTTTACTTAAGCCTAGCAGCTAGGAGTCGATCTATTTCAGCAGCAGTTTGATCTACACCAATGATATCGCCTTGCGGATTTATCAAAAATTTCGTTGGTATTTCAGTGACATCATAGGCATTGGCAAATGATGACAATCTCACAAATTTTACGACATCGACGATTTGATAATCCCAGCTAAAGCCAAACTTGTCAGCCATTCGTTGCCATCGACCTTCTGACTTTTCTAATGCAATACTTACGACTTCAAAATCCTCAGCATCGGTAAATGACTTCCCATGATATTTATTATATAGATTTACAATCTTTGGACTGTCTTTAATACATGGCCCACACCACGATGCCCAAAAATCGACTAAGACATATTTGCCCTCTAATTCTGAAATTGTAAAAGAATTTCCATTGACAAGAGTCGCCTCTACACTCGGTGCTTTTTCTCCATGTCCGACATCTGGAGTCTTGATAAATTTATTATAAATGAAAAGCGCGACGATTGCGACAAGTAGTACATTTAAAATTTTAGACCACATAAATTTTTGATTCAAGTTATAAGTGATTTCAAGATTCACTTCTATATATAAATATACAGGAATTGGAATGAGTTCAAAAGGAATGGGGAATAGTGCTTATGAAGTCAATGAAATATATACATCTGTCCGTATTGTAACATTCAAATCAAAATCATGCAAACGCTAATGACATGTCATCGTCTCCAATAAAGGAGGATATGCGATCATATGATAATGAAGAGTCCTTTTAGATTTTATAATAATTCAATTGATGACAGTAATTTTAGATGTGACATCATTCAGCCAACCACAGGACGAACGCAATGTACGCCGTCTATCATTTCTATTATGTGGAATCCAAAAAAAATGTGGAATCTAAAAAATAGAAGTTTATCGTTCTTTGAAATGTTTCCAAAGAAATAATTTTCAGATAGAGAATTGTCATCCTTGGTTGGATGACCTTGGCTGGTCTATATTAGAATTTACCTTGTTAAGAAATGTGCTGAATACTTTACACACCGAACTATCTGTTACAAACTATTAAATACAATAACATTCTCGAATTTTAGTTTTTCAAAACAATTCTAAACCGTGCATTTCCAGCCTCCAAATGTGCTAATGCTTCATTTACTTTATCCATTGGAAATTCCTCTACTTCTGGATAGATTTCATGCCTGACACAGAAGTCCAACATCTTACTTGCTAATCCTGGACTGCCTACGGGACTTCCGCTGACCACCTTTTCTCCAGCGATCAATAATCCAGTTGGGATCGCCATTGGTTCTAAGACCATGCCGACATTAAAGAATCTTCCTTTTGGCGCTAGTGCTTTTAAATATGAAGACCAGTCTAGTGTGACATTAGTTGTATTAATGATAAAATCCAATTGTCCTCTAACGGTTTTGAGATCATCCTTTGATCTGGAATTGACAATTTTAGTTGCGCCCATTTTCAAGATTTGGTCTTTCTTACTTTCATTCGAACTAAAGGCAACGACCTCGCATCCCCAATGTTTTAAAAATTTCAATGCAAGATGACCCAAACCTCCGATACCGATGACGCCGACTTTATCAGTTGGTAAAACACCTGCTGCTATGATTGGATTAAAAACTGTAATTCCACCACACAATAAAGGTCCTGCCTTACTCATATCAATCCCTTCTGGAAGCGGTATCGCCCATGCCCAATGTGAGCGCACATAATCGGCGAATCCACCATTGGAAGGTGCAATTGTTGTTTTGCGATCACCACATAAATGCTGTGAGCCGTGCATACATTGAGAGCAACTCATACATGATTCTGAAAACCATCCGACGCCGACTTTATCACCGACTTTTATATTTTTCACCATTGTACCTGCAGCCACGACTTCTCCAACAATTTCATGACCCGGAATCAGTGGATATTGAGAACTTCTCCATTCATTATTGATCATGCTTAAGTCAGAATGACAGATACCACAATACGATACTTTTATATCAACCTGCTCTGGTCCTAGTTCTCCTAGTTCATAAGTAAAGGGTTCAAGTTTTGCTTTTGGTTCTTTCGCTGCATAAGCGTTTACTTTAATTTCTGAACCTGTCTTTTTATTATTTGTCATTGGGTGAGAATCTGCCATCTTGTTAGGTTTTTGTATCATTCCCAAAAGGGATAAATCTTCTAAATATTTATGAATGTAATCTTCGGACAAATGAGGTAAACTACCTAAGGTATCCAATGATTGAACTAAGATTTTAAAATGTTCGCTGTCAATCCAGCTTGGTCCTCCATAATGAGCTTGTTTAAATGCCATGAGGATATTCAAAGCAGAATATTGGCGCTGATCTTCTGGCAAAGCTTTCATTTTTGTCTCTATCCGATCGTACCATTCTGTATGATTGGCGATTCGAGTGATAGAGTATCCAGCACTTTCGATCCAATCCACAAAGCGATCAAGAGAGACAGCATCATCGAGATAATTTAAGGCGTGATAGGTAATGCATTTTTGATGATCTTGAGAATGGACTCCGACAATAGCTTTTGATAAGAGATCTACTGGCAATCCATCATAGTGTGGTGATTTGCGTTTTCCACTTTTTCGTAATCCATAAAATGATTGCGGTGCCAATCCTGTCAAAACTATGCTGTATAGCAATCGGGTCAACATATCAGACTCGTTAGCCTGGCCTTTATATTGTCGGTCTGGCAATATCATATCGCATCTGAAAATATTGATTGGAATGTCACAGCTTTCATGAGCTTTTTGCAACAATATTTCACCAGCCCATTTGCTCGCTCCGTAGCCAGCCGCATAGTCATCTGACAGTTCGATGTCTTGTTTAAATGGAGCGTTTTCTTTGATGCCTCTTGCTTCCTCTAAGAACCTAAATACGCCTACTGTCGATATGAAGTCTATTGGTTTACGCATCTCAGAAATGGCCAAGCGGATGACTTCTGAAGTGCCAACCACATTGGGGCCAAAAAGATGTTGATAGGCGAGACGATGATTGACTAAAGCAGCGACATGACAAATGCGATCTACATCTTGGCAAAGTCCCTGGAAGTTTTCATCGCTCAATCCTAAAGAAGGTTTGGCAATATCACCAGCTATAACACGCAGATGATTTTTAGATAATGCTGCAAATGTTTTTTCAAAATCAGAGTCTAGACCTTCGTATTCTTTTTCTAGTTTTTTATAAGCTGCAGTATCGTCTTTTTCTCTCACAATACAAATCAGCTGACCTCCATTCTCCGAAAGGAATTTCAACCACTCCAAACAAACAATATGGCCTAGAAATCCATTCGCTCCAGTCAGTAAGACTGTCTTTGGTATCGTCTGAGCACTCGCTAATTTTGGCGCATTATGCAATAGGTCCTTGTCCAAAAATCGGTCAAGTTGCAAGTCATCTGCCGTGATCACTTTGGCTCCCTTTCCATGGATTTCATTAAAACTGACTCGTCCTGCAGATGTATCATCTTTTGATTTTTCAATATACTCCGCCCACTGTTTTAAATGTCCTGACGGTGAAAGGAGTATATCTGCTGGCAAGAGCACATCAAATACTTCTTCAATCGTCAATGAAAATAATGATGCACCTAAAGAGTCTCCGCCTAAAGCGTTGAAATTTCTTGGTTGCCTAATATCTGTAATCTCAGTTCCCAACTGACTTTCGAGCAAGACGACTAATTTTTCTATCGTGCTTAGATTAGAATTAGGATCTTTTACTGCAGCTATCCGATCATCATCCGCATTGTCTTTTAGCTCATATAAGGCTTCCAATGATGCTCCATATTTTCGTTTTAATGCAGGACGTAGTCTCTTTCGCACACTCGAAAGCAGACCATTGTCTTGTGTGAAAGGTTCATATTCTAGTATGAAATCTCTAGGCACTTCAAAGGGTTTTAATTCTTCTTTTTGTGCGACTTTGTTGAGTTCGTCCCGGATTAAATTTTTGATCTGAGCATCAGACGGTTGGTCTCCTAGTGCTTGCTGCAGCAAATCTATTTCAAGGACAACAACTGCTACTAGATATGATCGCTGAGAATTACCATACGCATAGATTTGTTTAATGATTGGACTTCCTGCTTCGAATACTGTGCCTAATGCACCAACTGCTACATATTCGCCTTGCGATAATTTGAGAATATCCTTACGTCGATCTATCACGATTACAACATCTTCCTCCCTTTCTTCTACGATATCTCCTGTGCAAGAATAGCCGTTCGCATCAAACAAGTTGGCGGTGACTTCTGGTTGTTTGTAATATTCTTTAATACCAAATTTAGTTTTTACAAGGAGCTCTCCTCTAGGAAAAGGTTTGTCAGATCTATAGTATCCTAGTTCAGGTACATCTCGAAGCTTATAATCAATGACGTTCGTTCGATTGATTTTGTCTTCAAAGGTTAGATTGCCAGTCCCCGATTCTGTATTGCCATATCCCTCTAACATTAGTACATCAAAACAGTCTTTCATAAATGCTTGGACTTTAGGAGATGTAGGTGCAGAACCATATACAATACAGAGCAAACGATCACCTAAATAAGAATTACGCATGTCGGTTTTGACCTGCTCTTCTATTTCTTTTCTATGTCCATTAGTTGATGAATTTTCTTGACGCAATCTTTTAGCGACTTCATTTTGAAAATGTTGATGAACAAGTTCAAATATCCTGGGGAAGAGTGACATGAATGTTGGTCTTGCCAATCTGATGTCTTCGAGTAATGTAGAGAGATCAGCTTGTAATGTGAAATATCCAGTGCCACCACAACCCAAAATACTGACTGCATTTGTGCGACCCATGATATGATTCAATGGTGCTAGATGCATCGTCACTCTTGGAAGAGATGTTTTTTTACCTAACCAATTTTGAATAATCGCTTTGCGAGAAATGACGGCACCTTTCGGTTTTCCAGTACTTCCAGAAGAGTGGAGTATGGCAGCTCTTTGTTCTGAATCATTTTCATCAGGAGGAAGAAAAGTCCATGGTAGCTCTCGGCCATATGAGATCAATTCAGAAAGTAGGACCAAGTTTTTCTGCTTACCAGATTCGGCGATAGTCTGTCGAGCTTGATTGACCATTTCTCTTTCATCATCTATACGCTCATCATAATTAAAGACGATGATACTTTTGACTGAATCGTGCTTGATGGCAAGCTGAACACCAAGTGTTAGATCGCTTAATGTCACGGCAATCGTAACTGGTTCTATATTTGCGACCATTTCATTTAGGTCGGCGCCTGAAGTATTGCTTTGTACTGGCACTGTTGTTGCCTTTGCGTAGATGCAGGCCATGTCTATTGACATAAAGTCAATATCCGAGAAGCCGATGATCATCACAAATTCCTCTGGCTTAACTATGCATTGAGGATGACTCCGCCACGCCATTGAGATTCCTTTAAGGCGATCATGAAATTCTCCATACGAGATCATGTCATATGATGGCAAATATTCTCTAGTCTTCTTTTTTGAATTTGGGTCTTCTTTGATGTGATAGCTTCGTGCTCCCATGGCAGGACGGTCAGCATATCCATTTAAGAATATGCTCATGATTCGATCAAGCCTAAGGCCTTCTTCGAGTGCTTTTTCTCTAACTTCATTGTCAGGAATCAAATTGGCTAGTTCATGGTCTCGTTGGCTTAACTCCATGACACGCATGCCATATCTTCGTTTTGGACTTATCGGTTTTTTGACTTCAGACATCTATTGACTCAGTAATATTAAAAAAAAGGAATGTAACGATTATAATAAAAAATATGCGGATAGGAATAAATAAACAAAATAGACTAAAAAGATTGAATTTCATGATTCATATGAGCTTATTGATCTATCTGAAGTGTTATATCGTATACGGTTAATTATTTAATGTCAAAAAGCGTGCTGCAGAACTCTAGTTTATGGTTCATTTATACGACTACCTTGTGATTCACTGGCCTTTTATTGTCCAATTAAAACCAAATAGTATGATGTCATTGTAATTTGATAAAGATTCTAAGTGGACATTTTCAAAACGATTATCATAAACAAGGTGGAAGGAAAAACTTTTAAAAACGGCAAAGCTAATTTTAGAGCTTACCCAAATGTCATAGTCTGCACTTTCTAGGAGTGATTGAAAATAAAATAATTGATAAGAGAGATTGATTTTGTTTTCTGCAATAGCATATCCATTGTTAACCCTAAATAAAAACAGGCCATTTTTTCGATTAGAAAAATCTCGAACGCTATTTTTAAATTCGGATCCATTAAAAGTAGACTGTTCATTGGCTATTGCTGCTAATAGAGATAAATTCATTGTGCCTTTGTCTAGCTCAGAACCCAAACCAATTCCATATTGATGTCGGCTATTTACTCTATAGATTAAGCTATTGTCAAAATGATAAAAGACACCTGGGTAGAATTTTCTATTTCCATTCGGATAGTATTTGAGAGTCACTAAGTCATACCAATTATCTTCGATTAACCTTGTATTGGTTTTGTTATACCGATAGCTGGTTTTGTTTTCTATATGCCAATTATTGTAAAGTAAATCTACATTGAATCCTCCACTAGCTATCAATTGACTGAAGTTTCCCGAAATTTTTCTGCCCGATAAATTAAAATCTGTTTTATATAATAATGTATCTTTTTGATTCTGGCTATAAGATTGAAAACTCACTAATAGCATTCCAATAAATAAAAAGTAAAGAATATTTTTCATTTAAATATACAAGGTTGAATATCAGTTTTCTGTAATTTTAAAATAGTACCATATAAAAAATAGCGATTTGAATAAAAACTCAAATCGCTATTGCTTGTACTTTTATGAAGTAACAGTTTATAATTTATTTACCTCCTTAAGAAGTGTATTTGCGGCTAATTTTCCAAAATCATTTGCTGCGAGAGGACTCGCTCCAGTGATTAATTTTCTGTCAACGTGCGTGGTGTTATCAGCAGCTTCATTAATAATCGTAACGCCCAATTTGTTCAAACGCTCACCATAAATCCAAGGCATCGCTCCTGGAGTATAACCGATCATTGGTCCTTGCGCATCAACAGCATCTGGGAATGAAGCAATTTTATAACCTTTATAAGGGAATGCTTTTTGACTATCTAAACTTGCAGCTAGTAATGCCGCTGGTCCATGACAAATAGCAAGCATGTGCATATCATTATCATGCGACCAATGAATTAATTTATTTAAATCCTGATTTTCAGGTAAACCAAGCATCGCTCCATGTCCTCCAGGAATAAAAACGGCTACATAGTCTGAGCTGTCAGTCATTGAATTTCGAACGAAGTCTGATAGCTTTCCAGGGTTCTCCAGCTTCTTTTTAAATTCTGGATAAAAGGCGTTTATATGTTCATCTTCTCCAGGGATGGCCCACATTTCAACTATAACTGGTTTGCCTGTTGGTGTGACAACATCTACATCAAAACCTGCATTTTGTAAATGTAAAGCTGGTAGCATCATTTCGACAGGATGATTTCCCGTAGAGAATTTTTTACCATTTTCCATTGTCATGTATCTTTCTTCAGTACCGACCATCAGTACTTTTTTATTGCCAGTATGAGGATTTTTATAAATCGTGTTATCAAAATCCGTAGTTGAAGACGTTGCCAGTTTTAATGATAATGGTGATGGAATGTATGCACCGTCTTCAGTAGCTGTTGGCCTAGAAGAAAAGTATAAAATAACAAAAGCAATGAGAATGAAAATCGCTAAGCCAATTAATATTTTTTTAATCATGATTTTTTAATTTGTATAATTCTGTTTAGTTAAAACATCAAATTCAATCTGAATGGTAATAGGTTTTTCTATGGAGCTTACTGAAAATGAATGGATCGTATCATATTCTTTGATAAGAGAAATGACTCTATTGTCAATCTTAGTTTTAATACCTTTTACTATAGCAAAATTGCCAACATTGCCATCGGCATCTATGTGCATTTGAATCGTAATCGTTTTTCCTTCTAAAAAAGGAAGACGTTTTTTTCTTTTACCTAGAATACGAGGTGTAACATATTTTTTCACTTTTTTGATATGTTTCTTTTGTGCCTTAGTCGCTTTAAAATTTGGAATAATATCTACTTTATTGTCAGTGGTTGTCAGCGATCCTTTAGTGTCAATAAAGTTTTGATTTGTTTGGGCAATAACTATGTTCTGAAACATAATAAGCCCTGCTAATAAAATAATTGATAAATACTTCTTTTTCATAGTAGGCAAAATGATTTACGTTTTAATCAAACGATAAGTTGATTAATTATTGATTTAAATATTTTGTAACTCGTACAGGGAATTTTTTCTGCTTTATCTTTGTATACCATCTTAAAGAAGAACAGTACATGCAGACGATGAAAGGCAGATAGATCTATTTTATATAATAGTCACCAATTCACTCATAGGCTTTCGAACTTTTACCAAGTTCACCAACCAATCCTTTTCTGCGTCTCTATAACCAATTGGCAAGATGACAGTGCTTCTTAGATTCTTTTCTTTTAGTCCTAATATTTCATCCAATGCTTTGGGGTCGAATCCTTCCATAGGAGTACTATCTAATCCTTCAAATGCCACTTGAGTCATTGCAGACATTAGGGCAATATAGCATTGGCGTGCAGCATGTTGGTAACTGATTTCTGGATCGCATTGTGGATAAGAAGACAATAACTGTTGACGATAATTTTCCCAACCTTCATTTTTAAAACCTCTGATTTCGTTGGTTAAATCAAACATATGATTGATGCGATCTGCCGTATAATGATCCCATGCAGCAAAGACCAGCAGATGTGAGCAGTCAGTGACTGGGGATTGATTCCAAGCGATTTCTCTAATTTTTGATTTTACCTCTGTGTCTGTAACTACAAAGACCTCGAAAGGTTGTAGGCCACTAGATGTTGGAGCTAATCTAATTGCTTCTAAGATATTGTCAATCTTTTCCTGAGGCACAGCCTTGCCGTTCATCGCTTTAGTCGCATAGCGATGATTTAATTTATCCAAATAACTCATTGTATTTCAATTAATGAAATGCAAAGGTCGTTGTTATGTGTGATATAAAAATTGATCTATGGTAAGAACGTAAATTTTAGAAAATGTTGAATTTTTGGTGTTGAATTTTGAGCCTTGCGGCTGAGCTTGATTTTATACCAAATCTGACTTGGATTGATTAAGGATTTTCGTCCTTTCTTTTCGTATTCTACTTAAGCTTTCTGGAGTGATGCCTAAAAATGAAGCGATCTGAAAGTTGGGGATGACTTTTTCGAAAGCGGCATAATCACTGATAAATTGCTCATATTTTTCTGCTGCCGAAAGCGTTAATAAACTCAGGATTCTCCTTTGGAGTGTGGCAATCCGTCTTTCAAAATTTTTACGCTGAAAGACCTCAAACTGAGGGTGTTCATTGAACAGTTGTTCAAGTTTACTTTTGTCAATGACAAAAATTTTAGAATGAGATAAACTTTCTATTGATACAACAGATTTGTTATTTGTATAGAGTGTTATATAGTCACTAATCCACCAATTTTTAATTGCGAATTGAACGGTATGTTCTTTTCCATTTTCAGCTCTATAAAAAGATCGTAAGCAACCACTAGCAACAAAAATATGTTCTTTTTTCATGGAGTTGTCAGAAAGTACTATTTCTCCTTTAACTAGCTTTTTTTCTAAAATGATTTCCATCAACTTATGTTGGATTTCATCAGAGATAGAAATACCATTTTTAATATAATCTAAAAGCTCGTTCATTTTTTAAATAGTCAAATATACATGAATTGGAATGAGTTCAAAAGGAAATATACTTTAATGCAGGCAAGTCATTATAAAAGAAAGACCATAGTGATAAACACAAAATTTAGAAGTTTATTTAGTATAATCTACAAGAATGAAAAGGCAGATTTATTGTCATATTAATTCTATGTTAAGCCATTGATCCATATTCGTTATTTATCTATTTTCGCGCCCGAAAACACTTTAGCTTTTTATTAAGTAGTAATAGATATACAAATTATGGCAGTAGATATACAGAACCCTTGGCATAAGGTAGAAATAGGAGATAATGCCCCAAGTATCGTAAATGGAATCATAGAAATTCCAAAAAACACTAGAGCTAAATATGAGTTAGATAAAAAGTCAGGAATGTTATTGATGGATAGAGTCATTTATTCTTCCATGTATTATCCCGCGAATTATGGATTCATTCCAAGGACCTATTGTGATGATAAAGATCCCTTGGATATATTGGTGCTATCACAAATTGCCATCGTACCTATGTGTATTGTATCGGCTAAGGTCATTGGTGTCATGAGAATGATCGACAATGGAGAAATGGATGATAAGATTATAGCGGTGGCAGAAAATGACATGGGTGTCAATCACTTTAATGACATTTCTGGATTACACAATCATTTCATTAATGAATTGAAGAACTTTTTCGAAGATTATAAAAAGCTTGAAAATAAAACTGTAGCTATTGAAGATTTTCAGGATGCTTCTGTAGCGAAAGAAATCATCAAGCAAAGTATGGTGGACTATGATGATTATATTCTGACACTTGCTTAGCTTTCTAACAGGTAATTTATTAGTTGTCAAACTCTTTATAGCGTTGACTATTTCTGAAGGATATTCTTAGATTCTACGATCTATTATCGGTTTATTGAAGCAGGAAGATTGCTAATTTTAGTGATTCTTGTTGATATTTATTAACAATTGAAAGATCGGTATCGATTCCTTTTAATTTTGATTTTATTGTAGCCCCATGAATTATCTCTACTGAATATTCTGTGTTTTGAATGAGTCCTTCAATTTTAAATGAGGTCGCTCCTCCGGCAAATTTTCCTTTTTCGGCCCTTGCTTTAATTGCAATTCGGTCAATGTTCATCTCTTTAAAAAATTGATTGATGGTGCTAGAAAAAGATTTTATATTTTCTTGAACTTTAGTATCGGCCAAGCCAATCTTTCTTATGTCTTTAGCAATGACTTCATAGTTTTGTGCGTCTCCACTCAAGCAACTAAGAATTGCATTATTTCCTTTTAATTCGATTCCACAAACGGTCATCTATGTTCATTTTATTTTTTTATCAGGATTGACATATATACCACTCATTTAGAAAAATCTAAACGCTTTACATATAATTCCAGAACCAAACAAGAAATTCCCCAAACCCTAAAACGGTATATCACTCGTACTTCCCGAATCTCCACCTTCATTCATTTTCGAAGGTCTTGTGATAATGCCGCCACTTGGATCTGCGAATGCATTATCATCATCTAGTGGACTTGTAAATCGGTTAAAGTTACCTTCAGCAAATTTTACAAATTGTGGGATGAATCTAAGTTTGACACTACCGAGAGAACCATTTCTGTGCTTTGAAATAATGATCTCTGCTTCATCTTTTGGTGCATCAAAGTCTTCATCTAAATCATAATAATCTGGACGATAGATAAAGGTCACAATATCTGCATCTTGCTCGATCGCTCCAGACTCTCTCAAGTCAGATAGCTGCGGTCGCTTGTCTCCACCTCTTGTCTCTACGGCTCTACTCAATTGTGACAGTGAAATCACTGGAACATCTAATTCCTTGGCTAAACCTTTCAGCGCTCTTGAGATTTGAGAGATCTCTTGCTCACGATTTGACCGGCCTTTATTCGGTGCGGCATTCATCAATTGTAGATAATCGATTAAGATCATCTCTATATTATGATTGTTTTTAAGTCGTCGACATTTTGCTCTCAATTCAAAAATATTGATGCCTGGCGTATCATCTACGAAGATGTTTACGTCAGTCATTTTTTCTACTGAAGCGTGAAGTTTTTCCCATTCATAATCTTCTAGTTGACCATTCCGAAGTTTGTGGGAATCAATCTCGGAGTCCATTGCAATCAAACGTTGTACTAACTGCAAATTTGACATCTCCAAAGAAAATATCGCAACGGCCTTTCCTGCATTTGCCGCATTTTGTGCGAGTGAGAGAGCAAAAGCAGTCTTTCCCATTCCAGGTCTGGCGGCTAAGATGATCAAATCAGAACGTTGCCATCCTGAAGTCATTTTATCAAGTTCGGTAAAGCCAGTCGGGATTCCTGTTAGACCATCAGAATTCTGGCCTGCTGCTGTGATTTCATCTTGTGCTTTTCGGGCAATGACACCAACTCTTTCGAAACCAGTATTTAGATTTTTATCTGTAATCTCAAAGAGTCCTTTTTCGGATTCATCCAAAAGCTCAAAGACATCCAATGAGTCTTCAAAGGAATCTTTAATTGTCTTAGTAGAGACACGGATGAGTTCTCTTTGGATATATTTTTGGACAACGATTCTGGCGTGAAATTCAACATTAGCTGCTGATGCAACCTTGTTCGTGAGTTCCATGAGGTAATTGATACCACCTACCTCGTCTATTTTATCAATCTTTTTTAGCATCTCATGTACAGTCAACAGATCAATCGGCTGTGATTTCTCAAATAATGAGAGCATCACTTCGTAGATCTCCTGATGTGCAGGGACATAGAAGCTTTCCTTTTTTAATATTTCAATAACGGAAGGCAATCCGTCTTTATCTAACATAATAGCTCCAAGTACGGCTTCTTCAAGACCCACTGCTTGTGGCATGACCTTTCCAAACATCAAGCTGCTGATGTCATTGTCCTCTTTGACTGGTGCTAAGGAAGATTTATAATTACTTAAAGGTTTATTCAATTCCGACATAATTCACTCGTTCTGGACGCTAAACTAATGGTTAAATTCATGTTCTTTTGTATTGAGTTTTTTGGCTTTGTTAGTATCTGCATATTCCTGTTAATATGTTTGTTAGTAACTCTGATTGGATGTGCATAGTAAAATTCTAGGCTAAAAATCACCGAGAGAAACTAACTTTATATTATAACTAATAATATAGCAAAAAAATTCTAATATGTTCAGAATCAAGTATTCATGGAATAGAGTGAGTGATTTAAATTAGAGGGGAAATAAAAAAGGCCAAATAATGCTATTTGGCCTTTTTTGTGAGTAAGTATTTTTTCTAGTTGCGCTGCACGTTATTCTTCTTTTCAACTGTAGATTTGACAACATCTTTTTGTTCTGAAATTTGAATTGTCATATCTTTTTGATCTACTAAGTTCTTCTCGATATCTAGTTTCGCTTGTTCTATTTTACGATGTCTATCATCAATTTCCTTTTCCCATTTAGCGATATCTTTGTGCAAGTTATTATTATTACTCTCAAGCTTTTTCATATCCTTTTCTCGGTCTTTTAGCTTGTCTTCTTCTTGATCAACTTCTATTTGTATAGCTTTACGTCTAGCTTTTACATAAAAATCTTTAAGTATCGATTCTGCTCCATCGACTTGATCAGAATCATCTACAGAGTTAATAAATGTAGATCCATCATATATCCACATGTAAAGTCTTGACTGATTAGTCATTTCGTCGACTTTCACAAAAACATCAAGAGGCTGAGCACCACCTATTGCAGGGATTGTGATTTTCTCAGCATAGAATTCTTTAGCTTTTCGATTCTTCTTAACTTTACCGTATTCTTTTAAAAGGCTTTCTATCGCCTTTTCTGCCATCTTTTTATCTGCACCTTCTACATCTACATATAGTGCATTTTTAGTCCCAAGACTCATGTTCATGTCTTCCTCAAAGACTGCTTGTGCATTGATTTGTCCGATAAAGAAGATACTTATGATTAATAATGTGTTGAATTTCATCATGTTAGAAATAGTTTAGTTTACTTAATCAGAACAATGAAAATACGTTGTTTGTCCATTAATTCGTCTTAAATATTCATTAAAATTTAGGTTTTTGAGCTCCCAAGGGCTCCGAGCCCTTGGGAGCTAACCAGAGTTAATCTTTCATTTTTCTGTATTTATCGAAATAATTGTACCACCATTAAAATATGATTTACTTTACTGCACAATGCAAAAACTAACGACTACATGAGCATACTTTCACTTAGAAATGTGGTAAAAAGGTACCATAACCATACTGCTGTCAATGATGTTTCTTTCGATATTCCGCAAGGCAGCATCTTTGGCCTACTGGGTCCAAATGGCGCAGGTAAGACTTCATTAATTAGAATTATCACTGGTATCACAGGAGCAGATTCTGGAGAAATCATTTTTAACGGGGAAAATATCAACAACATTCGCGCTGCCCAAATAGGCTATCTCCCTGAGGAAAGAGGGCTATACAAAAAAATGAAAGTCGGTGAACAACTAATGTATCTCGCCCAGCTCAAAGGTTTATCAAGAAGAGATGCCAAAAAATCAATCGACTTTTGGTTTGAGAAGTTCGGTATTGGTGATTGGTGGAATAAAAGGGTCCAAGAACTTTCAAAAGGGATGCAGCAAAAGATTCAATTTGTTGCTACAGTTATGCATGATCCTAAACTGATTATTCTGGATGAACCTTTTTCTGGTTTGGATCCTATAAATACAAATCTCATCAAATCAGAAATCGATGAATTAAATAATAATGGTGCGAGCATAGTATTTTCCACACACCGAATGGAGCAAGTAGAAGAAATATGTGAGCATATCGTATTAATCAATCAAGGAGCAAAAATATTGGAAGGAAAGGTTAGTGATGTAAAAGAAGCATTCAAAGAAAACAAATATAAAATCGGCTTTAAAGGACGAATGCCGAGTGGTTTGTCAAGTGATAGTTTTTCAGTGTTGGCAGACACAGAGGATGAATTTTTGATTCAAATAAAACCCGGACATAATTCGAATGAATTGCTAAGAGAATTAATGCAGAAAGGAATCACAATCCAATCCTATAATGAAATCTTACCAAGTCTCAACGAAATATTTATCAACAAGGTAAAAGGAGTTAGCAATGAATAATATTTGGATCATTACACAGCGAGAATATTTCTCCAGAGTTAAGAGCAAAACATTCTTATTAACGACCTTTTTGACTCCTCTTGGGATCCTACTCTTCATGGCAGCTATTGCTTTCATATTTTCGAGAGGCTCGGATGATATGAAAAACATATCTGTCTACGATCCATCAAACTTGACAGAACAATCGCTAAGAACTAGGTCAAATTTAAACTTGACCTATTCGGAAGCCAGTTTGGAATCGCTCTTTGATCAATACGAACAAAAGGAAATCGCAGGTATTTTAGAAATCTCACCTCTTGATTCCGCAACAGTAACCGAGTATAAAGCCATATATCATTCTGACGATCAATTGGCAATAGATGAGAGTCTATCAATTGAATCAGCGCTGAGCAGACAAATCAGAAAATATAAATTGATTTCCTTAGATATTGATGAACAGAAGCTGAAGACACTTGAAACAGATGTCTCTATTTCTCCAAAGACGATCAATTCTGACAAGAAGATTACATCGATGACGAGTATCGTCTCTGGAGCGCTGGGAGCAGCTGTCAGTTACGCTATGTTCTTTATTATTCTCCTATATGGCGCCCAAGTTATGAGGTCTGTGATGGAAGAAAAAATCAATCGTATTGTCGAAGTATTGATTTCTTCAGTCAAACCATTTGAGTTGATGTTTGGGAAAGTCTTAGGTGTTGGATTAGTTGGCTTGACGCAAATATTAATATGGTTGGTCTTATTATTTGGAATCACGATGATCGCAGCTCCATTGCTTGGAATTAATGCAGGAACGATGCCTACACCGGAGACAATGGGACTACCTCCAGAAGCCATGCAAGAATTGCCAATGGAAAAAGTGAATGCAGTAATGGCTGAATTAATGTCGATGAACTGGTGGAAGATTCTGCCACTGATCATCCTTTATTTCTTTGGAGGGTACTTTACCTATGCAGCTTTGTTTGCTGCAGTTGGATCTGCAGTTGGAGAAGATATCAATGAAGCAAATAGTCTGACGTTTCCAGTCATGATGCCACTAATGTTAGCATTTTATGTTGGCTTTGCAGCTATGAGAGCACCTGATAGTACCATGGCGGTTTGGGCTTCGATGTTGCCCTTGTTTTCCTCTATAGTGATGCCAGTCCGATTACCTTTTGATCCGCCGATGTGGCAGATTGCGGTGTCTATTATTTCGATGCTATTGTTTATGGTATTCCTGATTTGGGTCGCAGCTAAGATTTATCGTGTTGGAATTTTGATGTATGGAAAGAAAGCTTCTTTTAGAGAATTGGCGAAATGGTTGATTTATAAGACTTAATGTGTTCCTGCAGGCGCTCCGCCTCAGGTATAAATTTATATTGTCTAGAGGCGAGGAGGACTACAATAACACGGTTCCGAGTACTTTGCTTGGAGTAAAAAATCGCATCTTAGCATTCGTTTTTGATTTCTAAAGATGTATAAGGATAAAAAAGTCATAGTCGTCATGCCCGCATATAATGCGTCTGCTACTTTAGAACAAACCTTTACAGAAATCCCACAAGATTTGGTAGATGAAGTGGTTTTATGCGATGATGCGAGTTTGGATAATACCATTCAGGTAGCTGAAAAAATCGGAATCAAACATATCATTTTGCATGAAACAAATAAAGGCTATGGAGGTAATCAAAAATCACTTTATAATAAAGCACTTTCGCTAGATGCGGACATCATCATCATGCTTCATCCAGACTATCAGTACACGCCAAAACTTATCCCTGCAATGGTAAATTTAATTGGTGAAGGATTATATCCCGTTGTTTTAGGCTCTCGAATTTTAGGTAATGGTGCGTTAAAAGGAGGCATGCCTATTTATAAATATATCGCAAATCGATTGTTGACCTTTCTTCAAAATATATTAGTCAATCAAAAGTTGTCTGAGTATCATACTGGTTATAGAGCTTTTGATCGTTCAGTTTTGAAATCAATACAATTCAATGATAATTCTGATGATTTTATTTTTGACAATCAACTCTTGTCACAGGTAATTTATAAGGATTATGCGATTGCTGAGATCAGTTGTCCGACAAAATATTTCGAAGAAGCATCGTCTATTAATTTTACAAGAAGTGTGACTTATGGACTTGGTGTGCTCAAAGTGTCAATCATGCATTTTTTGCAGCGGATTGGATTAGGGAAGTTTGGTTTGTATAAGTAAAGTAAAAACCAAGAGACCAAAATCAATATTTGAATCTAATATGTAGAACACTTCATTAGTATCAGAAAATAGGGATTACAATCCTTAAATCCTATATCAACTATCTTATTGGGAAAGCTTTACAAGCTTAGTCTTACTACACTTCTATTATATATAAATAAAAATCTCTTCCATTGGGTAAGAATGCAATCTATTCTCAGATAATAATTAAACCGAAGCATCTGAAATTTCAAGAAATTAAAAATCTCTTCAAAAGGGTAAGATAGCAATCAACGTTTAGATAATAAATAAAGTGAAGAAATGAAATTTTAAGAAATATGTAAACTCATATTTTAAAGATGATGGTATGTATAATAGATTTTATAGAAATGGGAATTAAAGCTCAAATTAAATCTATTTGACAACATTAGGCATGAATACATTTAACTCTTAACAGCAATTATAATTTTTAAACGCAAA
>ENA-ORXT01002120-ORXT01002120.1-marine-metagenome-genome-assembly--contig:-NODE-2120-length-24658-cov-62.238029_pt1 | contig 24658 bp, 14 predicted proteins | sample MGYA00237868_ERZ511482 | MGnify/ENA metagenome assembly ERZ511482
CACTAATCAACTGTTCTTAATGTCTAGGAAAAATTAACAATTTGAAATACATACTAATTTAGTACCCGAACCACTAGCCAATAGCCAACAAGCCAACAAGCCAACAAACCGTCTTTCTAATTCAACAACTCATAAACGCCCGCAATTCCCTGACCACCACCTACACAGGCTGTAACCATTCCATACTTTTGCTTGCTTCGTCGCATCTCGCTAAACAACTGCGTGCTCAACTTCGCACCCGTACATCCTAGCGGATGACCCAGCGCGATGGCGCCACCGTTTACGTTTACAATATCCGGATTCAATCCTGCTTCCTTAATTACAGCCAGAGACTGTGCAGCAAAAGCTTCATTCAATTCAATCGCATCAATATCGCCTAGTTTCAAACCAGCCTGCTTTAATGCTTTTGGAATAGCGGCACAAGGTCCGATGCCCATATACATCGGATCGACACCTGCTACAGAACAAGAAGCCATTCGAGCAATCGGCGTTAGATTTAATTCCTTGACCATCCGTTCGCTCATGACCAACAAAAAGGCAGCACCATCAGAAATCTGCGAAGAGTTTCCTGCCGTTACTTTTCCACCCGCTTTAAATACCGCGCGTAGCTTACTCAATCCCTCGACGGTGGTACTTCGTCTTAGTCCTTCATCGGTATCTACTACATGTTCTGTTTCTACGCGCTTACCATCTTTGACAAAAATATTTTTGACAGTAACGGGTACAATTTCCTCCTTAAATTTACCAGCGTCAATCGCCGCTGCTGCTTTTACGTGCGAGTTAAAAGCAAACTCATCCGCCATCTCTCTGGTAATTTCATATTTCTCAGAAACGGCTTCTGCCGTCGCACCCATACTTGATAAATAATTGGGCGTTGTCGAAGCTACCTCGTAACTCGGCGCTAATTTATAACCCGTCATCGGAATCATACTCATACTTTCTGTTCCACCTGCGAGATAACATTCTCCCATACCGGCTTTAATTTTCGCCACCGCGATAGAAACCGTTTCCAGTCCACTGGCACAATAACGATTCACGGTCATTCCCGGAACCGGTTTTCCCAAGGCACGAACCGAAATCTGTCGTCCAATTTGAAAGCCTTGTTCGCCTTCCGGATTGGCACAACCAACAATTACATCATCAATTAAATGCGGATCAAACTCAGGGGTTTGTTCCATCATATGCTTCACAACTCTCACCGCCAAGTCATCCGAACGGAAGTTTTTAAATCCTCCTTTTTTAGCACGACCTACCGCACTTCGATACGCTTTTACAATATATGCATCCATTTTTTTTAATTTTTTTTGATAAAAAATTGCTATTGGCTATTAGCCGTTAGCTTTTGGCCCTCTTCTGACGCGGGGCAAACGTTTCTAATCGTATTGATCTGTTAAATTTTTCTGTACCTTTTAATCTTAACATGAATTGTAAAGAGAGAATCTTGACAAAATTTTGTTAATTAATTGGACGGTCCTTTTTAAGTAAAGGTCCGACCTTGAGCTTTTTTCCATTCGGTGCATTAATAAAATATCTTAAAACGAATACTGTTTGAGCTAAAGAACTATTAATTAAATAATAAATGATTGATAATCAAAAAACTAAAATAATTCAGTAATGCTCCAGCGAGTTTATTCGGTTTGATATTTTATTAGAAGCGCCGAATTCCCTGCCTGGATGACCAGTCAGACAGGGAAAAATGCGACAGGCGGCAGATTTTTTGTTTCGTTTTTTTTCTGCCAAAAAAATGAACAGAAAAAAATAATTACAAGGTAGAATTTAAAAAAAAATATAGACTGTTTATTTTATGGAAAAGCTACAGTAGTTTTCCTAAATTGAACATCTCGATCATTAGCTTCTTCTTAATTATCTACAAAGAAAGAAGAGCGCCAATAGCCAATAGCCAACAGCCAATAGCCCCCTAATTTCTCAACGGTTTATTCGTCTGCAACATATGCTGAATTCGTTCCTGTGTTTTCTTTTCACCACAAAGGCTTAAGAAAGCTTCCCGTTCGATATCCAGTAAATATTGTTCTGAAACTGTTTGTGGTCCACTCAAGTCACCACCACAAAGTACAAAAGATATTTTCTTTGCAATTTTAATGTCGTGGTCGCTTGCGTATTTACCGAGTTTTAATTCATTGGCAAAAGTATAAAGTGCACCCAGACCATTGCGTCCTAAAACTTTAATATCATTTCGTGCCAAAGGTTGTGTATAGCCGTCGGCTAACTCCAGTACTTTAGCTTTGGCTTCGGCAATATTACGACCCGTATTCATCACCACTTCATCCCGTCCTTCGATCAGGTAACCCATATTAAAGGCTTCGGCGGCAGAAGTACTGACGCTCGCCATGGCAATGGTCTTTGTCTGTTCGATTAATTTTGGAATAACTACATCCCCTGCATACATACTGTCAGAAAGTCGCAAAGCGAATTCTTTGGTACCACCTCCGCCGGGAATCAACCCAACGCCAACCTCTACCAAACCGATATAAGACTCGGCAGCAACCATGGCTGCATCACAGTGCATGATTGTTTCACAACCACCCCCAAATACGTATCCTTGCGTAGCGGCTACAACTGGAATACTGGAGTAACGACAACGCATGGTTGTTTTTTGAAACATATCAATCGCCATATTCAACTCTTCAAATTCTTGTTGAAAAGCGTACATACCGATCATCATCAGATTGGCACCTACCGAAAAGTGGGTCGCATTATTTCCGATTACCAGTCCTTTCCAACCTTCTTCTTCCGCAATGCGAATACTTTCATGTAGTCCACGTAACACACCTTCTCCAATTGAATTCATCTTACTGGTAAACTCCAGACAAAGGACCCCTTCTCCGATATCGTGTAAAGTAATTTCTTCATTTTTAAAAACAGGAGGTAGTTCGCGGTAGTTATCCAGCTGGATAAACGCTTCACCACCGGGGACCGTCTTATAAGATTTGGACGCCGCATCGTAATATTTACGTTGACCTTTTTCTGATTTATAAAAACTGGTATGACCGGCTGCTAACATTTCTGTAACCCACGGAGCGATTTTTTCTCCTTCTTTTATGGCAAGCTCAACGGCAGTTTCGACACCGACGGTATCCCAATATTCGAAAGGTCCATATTCCCAGGCAAAACCGGCACGAACCGCATCATCGATACTATACAGATTATCCGCAATTTCTGGAATACGATTAGAAACGTAAGCAAACAAGCCGAGAAGCGAACGACGAATCAGTTGTCCACCTGCATCTTCGGCATTGAAAAGAAATTTGATTTTTGCTTCCTGATTCTCAATCTGTTTAAGATCTTTCAGGCTCGCCAGGGTAGGAGCTTGTGTAGGCGCGTACTCGTGCGTTTTTAAATCCAGTCCTAAAATAACCGGACGACCATTTGCATCTTTCTCTTTGGTCTTTTGGTAAAATCCTTTTTTTGTTTTGTTACCATAAAAACTATTATCCAGCAAATACTTCATATAACTCGGAGCGGTAAACGTACCAATCTGTTCGTCGTCGGGGCAGTTATCTTTGATACCCTGCATTACTTTTCCCGCAGTATCCAGTCCTACCAAATCACCCAATCGAAAGGTTCCGGTTTTGGGACGACCGATCGCAGGACCAGTCAATTTATCCACTGTGGTAATATCGAGACCAAGTTCGTCGGTTAGTTGGTATATTTTTGCCATTGCGTAGACCCCAATCCGGTTGGCAATAAAGGCAGGTGTATCTTTACAGAGTACGGTTTGTTTTCCTAAAAATACATCTCCGTAGTGCATAAAGAAATCAATCACACTTTGATCCGTATCTGGTGTTGGAATAACTTCTAATAAACGCAGGTAGCGGGGCGGATTAAAAAAGTGGGTGCCACAAAAATGTTTTTTAAAATCATCGCTACGACCTTCGGCCATCATATTAATTGGAATACCAGAAGTATTAGAACTAACCAGCGCGCCTTTTTTACGGAATTTATCTACTTTCTCAAAAACGATTTTTTTAATGTCCAGTCTTTCTACGACCACTTCAATGATCCAGTCGCAGGTGGCTATTTTTTCAAAATCATCTTCAAAATTTCCGGTTTTGATACGGCTGGCAAAGCTTTTATCGTAAAGCGCGGCTGGTTTTGATTTTAGCGCAGCGGTGAGGGAATCATTGGCCATTTTGTTGCGAGCCGCAGGATTGGCTTTTTGATCATCGGCTAAATCTCGGGGTACGATGTCAAGCATCAAAACTTCAAGACCAATATTGGCAAAATGACAAGCGATTCCGGATCCCATGATCCCGGAGCCTAATACCGCTACTTTTTTGATTTTTCGGGAGCGAAGCGCTGCATCGGCGTTGGATGCTTTGACTGTGGGTTCAGCGGGCGCGGTTGTTTCTGACATAAGTGAAGCGTTTTAAAATTATTAGGAAAATATTCTATTAAATGAAATATTTAGCGAAATTTCGCTAGAATTACAAATATAAGGTTATTTATGATAAGTTATAAAGTGTTTAAAGTAAAAACGGTAGCGAATGTTTCTCTGATTCGTAGTAAAAGCGCTAATAACAAAGAACGATTATATAGTATAATTCTATAAAATGAATTTTTTGGACAAGTTAGGTAAGAGTATTGATAAAAATCTTTAATTTTAGCGGTTGAAACAAGGAATTTTTATACCTGTAAAATTAATCTGAGAAACGAGACGTTAACAAGTTCTAATAAGTACTTTACGTTAAAAAATTAAAAACCTATGCTTTACAACTCAATTTTATTATTTCAAGCGGAAGATGGTGCCGAGGGTGCGCAGAGCTTATTAGGAATTATCACCGAAGGAGGCCCTTTGGGAATCATCATTGTTGGAATTCTACTGGTCTTGTCTTTTATTGCCTTATATATATTCTTCGAAAGATACGCTACGATCAACCGTGCGGGAAAAATTGACGAGGCATTCATGAACAATATTCGTATGAACGTAGCAGCTGGAAATATTGCTGCAGCCCGTGCCCTATGTCAGACGACGGATTCTCCGGTAGCAAGAATGGTAGAAAAAGGACTAAAGAGAATTGGAAAGCCATTGCGTGATATTAATGCGTCAATCGAAAACGTGGGTAATCTGGAAGTTTTTAAATTAGAAAAAAATCTTTCTCGTTTGGCGAGTATTGCTGGTGCAGCTCCAATGATCGGTTTCTTTGGAACGGTAACGGGAATGATTATGGCATTCTACCGAATGGCAACCGAACAAAACGTAACACCAGATGTATTGGCGGGTGGTATCTACCAGGCATTGGTTACTACTGCTTTTGGTCTGGCGATCGGTATTTTTGCGTTTGTAGGTTATAATATTTTGGTAGCCAACGTAGAAAAAGTAATTTATGAGATGGAACGAACCACTACAGAGTTTATGGATCTTCTGCAGGAGCCAATGGAATAGTAAAAAAAAGCAGTCAAAAGTGTAATGTTATTTTTGAACCGTTCCTTTATAATCAAGCAATCATGGGATTAAAAAAAAGATCAAAGGTAAGTGCTGAATTTAGTATGTCTTCCTTGACGGATATCATTTTTTTATTACTGATATTTTTCATGCTGACGGCAAATTTTGTTCGGGTGGATAATCTGGAATTACCCAAGTCGGATTCTAAAACGGTAGCTCCTTCGGACGTAGCCGTAGCAATTAAAAAAGATGGAACATTCTTGCTAAACGGAAATGAAACGCCAGTAAGTGGATTGCGAGGTGGTATCAAACGTGCGATTCGGGAATCCGAAAATCGGGACAACGCTACTTTGACGATCGTAGCCGAAGTGGGCGTTCCTACCCGGAAGGTACACGAGTTGATGAAAATTGCCAGTGAGCTAAAACTGAAAGCGATCCTCGCAACGCAGCCCAGATCTTAGGAATGAATTAAAAATAGCTAACCCAAGAAAACCAATTTATTTACACCTCATTCCTTAATTTTGTCCTATCATTTATTTTAAAAATTCATTTTCAATCAGTTAAAAAATAGCTCGCATGGGATTAAAAAGAAAAGCAAAGGTCAGCGCCGAATTTAGTATGTCTTCCCTGACAGATATTATTTTTCTATTGTTAATATTTTTTATGTTGACTTCTAGTCTGGTGGCTCCCAACGCGCTGAATCTAAAATTGCCAGGTAGTAGTTCTACTCCAAGTACCTCTAACGAAAAAATACCAGATGTAACGATCACCCGTGGTGGAGACTACGAACTGGATGGCAAACGAATTAGCGCCAAAAAACTGGAAACGGGTCTGCGTCGCTTAAAAAGTACTGCCAAAGGAAAACTTGACATCACCATTTCCCCGGATCCGGAAGCACCCGTCGAAAACCTCGTAGAAGTAATGGATATGGCCATGCGATTACAAATCAATGCGATTATGGCTATGGAGAAATAAGTCAATAGCTGGTTGCCAATCATACAAAAAGTATAAAAACGTAGATATCATCGCTGAATGGTATCTACGTTTTAATTTTGTCCACGTACTTATAGCCACTTATTTTTATTGCTTGCAACTATTTCCAGCTTTTAAAAGACCTTTACTTAATAACAGTGCGGTAACTTTTTAGATTAGCTAATAGCCAACAGGCTAACAAGCCAAATTTTTAATGCAATCACCTCCAAATTAAAAGTTACCGAACCATTGCTTAAAAAAATATTTATTATTTATTATTTATTATTTCTCATTTTAATTGTTAATTTAGAGTATCCATATCCTTTGTTTTATTGGAAGGACGAATTATTTTGATTTTTGCGCAACGCAAAAATCTACTATGAGAAAACAATATGATCAACTGGCGGGAATATCCTTTCGTGCGCTTGCTGCTACCCCTGGTATTGGGTATCTTATCTTCCTTTTTGTGGACGGTGACTCTGCCGTATTACGCTTTTATTTTTCTAACACTACCAGTGGTAGGACTCACTTATTTTAGAGGCAATTATAATTATCGATATTTTTACGGATTCTTTATTACGCTGTTTGTCCTGGTACTGGGAAATTTTCTGGGCTACCACGCGGACGAATCCCGGCGAGGAGATCATTATCACCATTTTATCAGTGAACAAAACGGAATAATTGCAACAATTACCGATATTAAATCTACCGCTAAATCTTATCGCATTGAGCTGGCAGTAAATGCGGTGCATGGTGTGGAAGGGGAGCAATTGATCTTTGGAAAGTTACTCAGTTATTTAGAACATAGTAGGGAGGCAAGCGGATTAAGATACGGTGATCAAATTTATTTTTCGAGTAGGATTAATGAAGTAGTTGCTCCTGCAAATCCAGCGGCATTTGACCTGAAAGCATATTTGAATAACCGTAATTTTCATTATCAGACTTATTTAAAAACAACCGACTGGAAGTTGCAAACCCGTGATCAGGGAAACTTTTTACTGGCCTTTTCTATCCGTACCCGTGATCAATTATTTGCTATTCTCAAGACACACCTTTCTTCCAATAACGAATTGGCTGTCGGTGCCGCCTTGATCCTTGGGAAAAAAGACTTACTGGAAAACGCAACCAGGATAGCTTACGCAAATACCGGTGCGATGCACGTGCTGGCGGTTTCGGGCTTGCACGTTGGATTAATTTATGTAGGAATTTCGTTTCTGCTGGGATTATTTCCGTTTAGATCGACCACCTGGGTTTGGATCAAAACCTGGATTATGGTAGCTGGTGTCTGGTTTTTTGCGTTGTTGACAGGTGCCTCTCCTTCGGTTTTACGGGCGGCTACGATGTTTAGTTTTATTATCGTCGGACAAGCTATGCGGCATCATCCCAGCATTTATAATACCTTGGCGGCATCCGCCTTTTTTCTTTTGTGTGTACAACCTTATATGCTTTTTGAAGTAGGGTTTCAATTGTCTTACCTGGCAGTGACGGGGATTATTTATTTTCAGAAAAAGATTTACGCAAGGTTATATGTTGCGAATAGGGTAGGGGATTATGTCTGGAAATTGACTTCAGTATCCATTGCTGCGCAGTTGGTGACACTGCCCATTAGTTTATATTATTTTCATCAGTTTCCAGTTTACTTTTGGCTGTCAGGATTAGTGGTGATTCCAGCGGCAGTGGTGATTATGGGAGTTGCAGTTGTTTTGTTTTTTGCCAGTGTCGTAATTCCTGAAATTGCTTTTATACCGGGGGCGGTACTCTACGGAGTGTTATATGTAACGAACATTCTGATTTTCTCAATCAGTAAATTACCGGGTGCCGTTATCACTGGAGTTTGGATCAGTCCTTTGGGTTTGTTATTACTATATCTAGTGATTCTTGCGATCGTTGTCGCCATCCAGAGTAAACAGTTTAAATGGTTAAAGGTCTCCACTGCTCTGCTTTTGTTATTTTCATTAAATTTTGTTTACCACGGAATAAAGGCCCACCAAAAAAGCGAGCTGGTTGTTTATTATACGAATAAAAATAAAACCCTCATTGACGTTATTGATCGTTCTGTTTCCTGGTCTATTCAAAGTGAAAATTTATCGGATGAAGATGTTGGTTTTTTAGCTAAAAATTACCGAATGAAATCAGGGGTGCAAACAGTGAATAGCATGACAAAATCGGAGCAAAAAAGGAGTCCGGAATTTTTCTATCACGGTGGCCTTATTCAATTTAAAAATATTAAAATCCAAATTATTGATGGTCCTAATATACCACGATTCGTATCACCGCCAACGGTTGATTATATTTTGTTGGAAAATAGTGCACCCGTTAAATTAGCTGAACTGACCGAGTATTTCAAAACAAGGAAGTTTATTGTTTCAGCTAATAATTCGTTTTGGAAAATAGATCAATGGAAAACTGAGGCGACAGAAGGAGATTATGAATTGATTGACATGAAAACAGTGGGTGCATTTATTTTATCAGTTGAATAGTTTTTATTTTATCAGTGTTTATAATAAAATATAGGGAGGTTCCTGCATCGAATAGGTTGGTTTGAAATCAGTTGGTTCCCTTCTAACGTAATTTTACGTACGAGGGAAGCCAACAAGCCAATAGCCAACTGGCTAACCAGCAAACCTTATTCTCCTAATTGTCACGTACTCAAAAATTTAACACATGAAAAATCTGATAAACGATTATTTTTATTTTACAAAAAGAGAACGAAACGGGCTAATACTATTGGTTGGGTTAGCGTTGTTATTTTTAGCGACACCGGCAATTTTTCGAAAATTCCGTACCGTAGAAAAATACGAATTTCAGGAACTGGAACAGTTAATGGCTGCTACTTTTGATCCAGAAAACATAAAAGAAGTCTTGCCAGAAGAGGAGGGCATTACGACTTCATTAAATCCTCAACCTATGGATCCCAACCTTGCGGATAAACAGGCGTTCTTAAATTTGGGGCTTTCTCCCAAACTGGTCAACACAATTTTAAATTATCGTAATAAAGGAGGAAAATTCTATACAGCTGAAAGTCTAAAAAAGATATACGGAATGACTGAATCTGACTATAAGAAGATTGAGCCTTACATCGTTCTTACGCCCGTTTCCAAAAAGGAGTACAAAACCAAAGTAAAGGCGGTCGTGGTCAGTCAGTCAGCAGCAGTAACTAAACCGGTGATCATCCAGGTACCAACTGAAAAATTTGACCCGAACACTATCTTGAAGATAGAGCTTTTATCCTTTGGATTACCCGAAAAAATTATAGATCGGATGATTAAGTTTCGTAGTAAAGGGGGGAAATTCTTTGAACCAGAAGATATAGGTATGGTCTACGGTATGAAAGAGGAATGGGTCGATAAGTTACTTCCCTGGATAGAGATAAAAAAACAAGAGAAAGTTGCGCCCGAGAAGATAAATATCAGTAAGAAAATATTCAAAAAGAAAGAAAATCCAATTACGGATATTAATCAGGCAAACTTTGAAGATTGGCAAAAAATATCAGGTATTGGATCTTATTATGCTGACAAAATAATGGGATATAGAGAGAAATTAGGTGGATTTATTTCCGTAGAGCAAATCCTTGAAACCAACGGACTACCAGACTCCATTAAGCAGGCAATCCTGCCTTCACTTCGTCCATCTGATATATTTAGAAAACTCAAAATAAATACTGCCTCAACCAAGGAAATGGCGATACATCCCTACATTACCTGGAAAGAGGCCAATGCCATTTATAATTATCGAAAACAACACGGACCATTTGAATCCAGAGCGGATTTGGAAAAGATGTTGGCACTAAAGCCAGCGTTCATTGACCGGATTATTCCTTATCTTGATTTTACAAAATTGGAAAAATAGGACCGCTTTTTTCCTGTTATTTTGCCAAGAATGCTAAAATACAGCTCTATTATGTCAAAAACTGTGACACGATTCTGTCATATGTTGTTTTAAAATATGCAATAAATACCCTAAAAAGGTATATTGCTTCTCTCTCTAGTTACCCTTAACTTTGCAGCACACGTTTATAAAATCCCTCGATTTTAAAAAAGATAGCAGTCTCCCTCCTTTGCTGTCCAGAAATTTATCGCACACATTAAGATGAAACTCGTAGCACTACACCACTTTGTGCTGCCTCCCAAATTTTTACAACTAGCGTTCTGCTTGTTGTGTTTCGTTATATCTATATCTAATCATACCGTTTTTGCGCAGAGTGCTATTCAGTGGGAAACTACTATTGGTGGAAATAATTTTGAAGACTTTAGAGCAGTTTTTGAGACTGCGGATGGCGGTTTTATTTATGGAGCATCTACTTCTTCTAACGCAAATGGAGATATTTCTCAAAATAATAATGGTTTTAGTGATTACTGGTTAGGTAAACTGGATGCGGATGGTAATTTGCTTTGGGAAATAAATTATGGAGGAGATAATGTTGATCAATTACAGGCTGTTAAACCAACTACGGACGGCGGATACATCCTGGGTGGATATTCAAGGTCTACCATTAGTGGCGATAAATCAGAGGCAAATATCTTCCCGTTTAGTTATGATTATTGGGTAATCAAAGTGGATGCCGCTGGAGTAAAAGAGTGGGACCGTGTGGTAGGTGGCCTGGATAACGAATTTTTCTGGGATTTAGAACTGGCCCATGATGGCGGTTACCTGCTGGCGGGAAATACTTTTTCTAACATGAGCGGAAATATCTCTGAGACCAGTTACGGAGGTTCTGATTTTTGGATTGTTAAACTTAGTGTAGTCGGAGTTTTAGAATGGGAAAAACGATACGGAGGTGATGGCGAAGATTGGTGCTTTGATGTGCTGGCTACTGCCGATGGTAATTATTTGATATCTGGTCATTCTGGATCAGGAGCTACGGGGAACAAAACAACTACATCTCAGGGAAGTAATGATTTTTGGACCTTAAAAATAGATCCTTCTGGAAATATTATTTGGCAAAAATCATTTGGTGGTAACGGTAATGACCAAATCCACGAAGTGGTAGAGTCCATCGGAGGAGGATTTTTGCTAGGGGGATATTCTGATTCTGATAGTAGTCCTGAAAAAAGTGAAGACAATATTGGAAATTTTGATTATTGGGTAGTTCAAATTGACAATGCCGGAAATAAAATTTGGGATAGAACACTGGGTGGGGTAGACAAAGATCAACTACAAGTAGTTCAACAAAATTCAAAAGGTACTTATATGTTGGGAGGTCTTTCGGGGTCGTCGGTCAGTGGTACCAAAACCGTTGGTTCTAATGGTCAACAGGATTTCTACCTGGTGTTCTTAAGTGATGTAGGTACTGTTTTTTATGACGATGCTTACGGAGGGGGGGCGCTTGATGATATGTACAGTGCTATTTATACTTCAGATGATGGCATCTTGTTAGCGGGAAACTCTAATTCCAATATAAGCGGAGATAAATCAGAAAACAACAGTGGTCCTGCCTGGTCTTTTGATAATTGGTTTGTAAAACTTACTTGTGATTACCATCTGGCACTCCGGGATACTACCACCTGTATGGGACAACCTGTAACGATTGATGCCACTTCTTTTTTAGGATGTGCTTACGAATGGAGTGATGGATCTACCAACGCGATTCGAACGGTCATCCCCAATCAGGAAACAACTTACACCGTCACGGTAACTAGTGTTAATGGCTGTGTCATTTCGGATAGTATCACGGTTTTTACTGAAGTACTTCCAATCGTAGCGCTCGGAAATGATACCGCTATCTGTACCGGAAATTCAGTGTTACTAGATGCCGAAAATACGGGAGCCACTTTCAATTGGTCACCCGCTGCTGCCAGTCAAACGGTAATGGCAACGGTTTCTGGTCTTTACGAAGTAACGGTCACCAACAGTAGTGGTTGTACTTCTACCGATGCCATTAATGTAACCGTGAATCCATTACCAGTTGTTGATTTAGGATCGGACCAAACTATCTGTAGTGATGCTTCGCACACACTGGATGCAGGTACGCCTGGAGCGGTTTATTTATGGTCTACAGGCGAAACAACTCAAACTATTACGGTAGATACAACGGCTTTTTATTCTGTAACGGTTACGGACAGCGAAGGCTGCTCATCCGAAGATAATTTCAACCTCACCGTTCTTCCAGTACCAACAATCACCCTGGCAAATGACACGACTATTTGTGCAGGCGAAACAGCTATTCTCATTTTCAATATGCAGGGAAACGGTCCCTTTGATGTAATATACGATGATGGCAATTCGTCCAATACATTGAATGGAATTAACAATGGGCACGCAGTGATGGTCAGACCAGTTACGACCACCACTTACTCAGTTGTCTCAATTGACGATGACGCAACTCCCACCTGTACCAATACTGGAAACAGTGTAATGGTAACGGTTAATCCAATATATTCTGTTCCTCAAAATGCGACCATTTGTCAAGGAGACAGTTTAGAAATTAATAGTGTATTTGTTAAAAATACAGGAACTTACACCGATTCGTTGGTCAGCTTTTACGGATGTGACAGTCTGCTAATAATTGATCTTTTTGTTGCACCGCTTCCGTTAACGATGATTCTGTTGACGAGTTGTAATCCGGTAGACACCGGTAGGGTAGAGAACATTTATGCTAGTTTTTATAATTGTGATAGCACGGTTATTACAGTCACCAGTTTACTACCAAGCGATACGTTATTTACAAATTTAGAAAGCTGCAATCCAGTCGACACGGGATTAGTAGTCTTTCAATTAAATAACCAATTTGGCTGCGATTCCGTCATATTCCAAACGACGAGTTTGCTACCAAGTGATACGTTATTTACAAATTTAGAAAGCTGCAATCCAGTTGACACCGGATTAGTAGTCTTCCAGTTAAACAACCAATTTGGCTGCGATTCCGTCATTTTCCAAACGACAAGCTTGCTACCAAGCGATACGTTATTTACAAATTTAGAAAGCTGCAATCCAGTTGACACCGGATTAGTAGTCTTCCAGTTAAATAATCAATTTGGTTGCGATTCGGTCATATTCCAAACGACGAGTTTACTACCGAGCGATACGTTATTTACAAATTTAGAAAGCTGCAATCCAGTTGATACCGGTTTAGTAGTCTTCCAGTTAAATAATCAGTTCGGTTGCGATTCCGTTATTTTCCAAACAACAAGTTTGCTGCCAAGCGATACGTTATTTACAAGTTTAGAAAGCTGCAATCCAGTTGATACGGGTTTAGTAGTCTTCCAGTTAAATAATCAATTTGGCTGCGATTCCGTCATATTCCAAACGACGAGCTTGCTACCAAGCGATACGTTATTTACAAATTTAGAAAGCTGCAATCCAGTCGACACAGGTTTAGTAGTCTTTCAATTAAACAATCAATTTGGTTGCGATTCCGTCATATTCCAAACGACAAGTTTACTCCCAAGTGATACGTTATTTACAAATTTAGAAAGCTGCAATCCAGTTGATACCGGTTTAGTAGTCTTCCAGTTAAATAATCAATTTGGTTGCGATTCCGTCATATTCCAAACGACAAGTTTACTACCAAGCGATACGTTATTTACAAATTTAGAAAGCTGCAATCCAGTTGACACGGGTTTAGTAGTCTTCCAGTTAAATAACCAATTCGGCTGCGATTCCGTCATATTTCAAACGACAAGTTTGCTACCAAGTGATACGTTATTTACAAATTTAGAAAGCTGCAATCCAGTCGACACCGGATTAGTAGTCTTCCAGTTAAATAATCAATTCGGTTGCGACTCCGTCATTTTCCAAACGACGAGTTTACTACCAAGCGATACATTATTTACAAATTTAGAAAGCTGCAATCCAGTTGATACCGGTTTAGTAGTCTTCCAGTTAAATAATCAATTTGGCTGCGATTCCGTCATTTTCCAAACGACAAGTTTGCTACCAAGCGACACGTTATTTACAAATTTAGAAAGCTGCAATCCAGTTGACACCGGATTAGTAGTCTTCCAATTAAACAACCAATTCGGTTGCGATTCCGTTATTTTCCAAACGACGAGCTTGCTACCAAGCGATACGTTATTTACAAATTTAGAAAGCTGCAATCCAGTTGATACCGGTTTAGTAGTCTTCCAATTAGCTAACCAATTCGGTTGCGACTCCGTTATTTTCCAAACGACGAGTTTGCTACCAAGCGATACCTTATTTACAAATTTAGAAAGCTGTAATCCAGTCGATACCGGATTAGTAGTTTTTCAATTAGCTAACCAATTCGGTTGTGATTCGGTCATATTCCAAACGACGAGTTTGCTACCAAGCGATACGTTATTTACAAATTTAGAAAGCTGCAATCCAGTCGATACCGGTTTAGTAGTCTTTCAATTAAACAATCAATTCGGTTGCGACTCCGTCATATTCCAAACGACAAGTTTGCTACCAAGCGATACGTTATTTACAAATTTAGAAAGCTGTAATCCAGTCGACACCGGATTAGTAGTTTTTCAATTAGCTAACCAATTCGGTTGCGATTCGGTCATATTCCAAACGACGAGTTTGCTACCAAGTGATACGTTATTTACAAATTTAGAAAGCTGCAATCCAGTTGATACCGGATTAGTAGTCTTCCAATTAGCTAACCAATTCGGTTGCGACTCCGTCATTTTCCAAACGACGAGTTTACTACCGAGCGATACGTTATTTACAAATTTAGAAAGCTGCAATCCAGTCGACACCGGTTTAATAGTCTTCCAATTAAACAACCAATTCGGTTGCGATTCCGTTATTTTTCAAACGACGAGCTTACTACCAAGTGATACGTTATTTACAAATTTAGAAAGCTGTAATCCAGTCGACACGGGATTAGTAGTCTTCCAGTTAAATAATCAATTCGGTTGCGACTCCGTCATTTTCCAAACGACGAGCTTATTGTTGAGCGACACGATCTATTCTGATTTAACAAGTTGTAATCCGATTGATACCGGCCTGGTAGTTTTTCAATTGAGTAATCAATTTGGTTGTGATTCGGTCATTTTTCAAACAACCACGCTGTCTGCTAGTGATACGATTTATTTAGAGATAAGCTCTTGTAATCCAGTGGATACGGGTTTAGTCATCTACCAGTTTGCAAATCGCCACGGTTGTGATTCTTTGATTTTTGAAACAACTAGCCTGTTGGGTGCTGATACGACTCAAGTTTTTAGTAGCTCTTGTAACCCGATGGATACGGGTCTGATTATTACCAATCTAACGAATATTGACGGTTGCGATTCGGTGGTAATCGAAACAATAGAATTTCTATTAAGCGACACCACGGAGTTATTTACAACATCCTGTAATCCACTGGACACCGGAATTTTTGTTAATAACTTGACGAATATCGACGGCTGCGATTCGGTAGTAATTGAGACAATAGAATTTTTACTAAGCGACACCACGGCGTTATTCGCAACATCCTGTAATCCACTGGACACCGGAATTTTTGTTAATAACTTAATGAATATCGACGGTTGCGATTCGGTAGTAATTGAGACAATAGAATTTTTATTAAGCGATACCACGGAGTTATTCACAACGTCTTGTAATCCACTGGACACCGGAATTTTTGTTGATAACTTAATGAATATCGACGGCTGCGATTCGGTAGTGATCGAAACGATAGAATTTTTACTAAGCGATACCACAGCGTTATTCGCTACGTCCTGTAATCCACTGGACACGGGAATTTTTGTTAATAACTTGACGAATATCGACGGTTGCGATTCGGTAGTAATTGAGACAATAGAATTTTTACCAAGCGACACCACGGCGTTATTTGCCACTTCGTGTAATCCACTGGACACCGGAATTTTTGTTAATAATCTAATGAATTTTGCAGGTTGTGATTCATTAATTATCACTACGGTTAGTCTGATGAATTGCGTTACCGATACGACTTTGGTATTGGATACGACTTGTGAACCATCGCAGACCAGAAATGATACGTTGACCATAGTTGGAAGTATGGGACAAGATAGTATAATTATTTATAACACTATTTTGTTGCCATCTGATACTGTGTTTGTTAATTTAACTTCGTGTAATCCGCTCGATACTGGTTTGATACAAGAAAACCTAACCAATATATTTGGTTGTGATAGTTTGGTCATTACACAAACAGATTTGTTGACTAGCACGGAAGAAACAATTTTTCTATCCTCTTGTAATCCCCGGGATACGGGCAGGATCGTATTGACCTTCCAAAATGTAACAGGCTGCGATAGTACCGTCATTACCATGACAAGTTTACTGTCATCGTCCATCGAAACAATTGAGCTGACGACGTGTGATCCGGTGGCTGCCAGAATGGTCAGAGATACCTTTATTAATCAATTTGGTTGTGACAGTATTTTAGTGACGAATATCACTTATCAGCCACCATCCGTTTCTAAATGGACGACGACGACCTGTGATCCGTCCGAACTAAGTAGTGATACAGTATTTTTAGAAAACTACCTGGGTTGTGATAGTTTGGTAATTACCGAAGTAATTCTGGATCAAATAAGTATCGTGTTAGAAACCCTTGACCCGGAGTGTTTTGGAGAAGAAGATGGACAGATAATTATTGATACGATCATTGGCGGTACAGCACCTTATCTTACTGCATTGGGCGACGGACCACTAAATGATCAGATGCAATACTTCCGCTTACCACCTGGACAGTATCAGGTGATGGTGCAGGATGCGAATGGATGTGAAACAACCAGTAGTGTCAATATTACCAGCCCGGAAGAATTGGTATTAGATCTTGGTCTTCCAATAGAAATTAACCTTGGGGAACCGCTAGTAATTGATCCTCAGATAAATCAACCCATTGACACCTTTATATGGGAGGTTGCGGGGGATTCTTTGTTCTGTGATAGTTGTCTGATTCAAAGTCTGCAACCCCTCAATTCGGCTCGATATCAATTAACTGTCCTGACGGCTAGTGGTTGTAGTGCGACCGAAGTATTTGTGGTGAATGTCAAAAAGGAGCGAGCAGTATATGTACCCAACGCCTTCTCGCCCAATCAGGATGGCAACAACGATGTCTTTATGATTTACGGTGGACCAGAAGTAGTGCGGGTGAAGAACCTGACAATATTTAATCGCTGGGGCGCACTGGTTTTCTCAGACGAAAACTTCCCTACTGATGATCCGTCGCATGGCTGGAACGGAATGTTCAAAGGCAAATCCGTTAATCCCGGGGTCTTTGTCTATCAATTTGAAATTGAATTTGTGGATGGTTATACCAAAACGTATCAAGGAGATGTGACCATTGCTAAATAAGATATTTTTATTTAAAACGTGTTGTGTGTGCAGCGCCGGCTTCTATGGGAGGTCGGCGTTTTTTTGGTTAAAAAGTAATTTGTTTACTGAGATTTAATACTCAATACCACAATCTCAATAGTATCGCCCCCACTACCATCACCCGCGCAATCAAACTTCGATAAAAAATACTCGCCCGGGCATCGGTAATATTTACAATAAATAACAATAAGCTGACAGAAAATAAAGTAGCACAACCATAAATACAATAAGTCATAAAATCAAAGTTAGCCGCAATCTCCGGAAACAAAAGACCGCTGACACCAATCGGAAAAAGAATAGCAGAAAACAAACCCAGCGTAAATTCCACCGTGGTATATCTTTCGAGTCGAAACATTAAATAAGAAAAGATCGTGTAGATGCTCACCGAGACACCGCCACCGATCAGGATGACCGGACGCCAGTAGGGTAGACCTTGCATTTGCATCAGCATCCCCGCACTAAGGATGAGAATAGGAGCCACCTCTAAAATTTGACCAATCTTTCTCAAGCGAACAACTTCCGGATCTGCCGTGGCTATTTTGCGTTCATAATCTAATGGTTGTTTTAACATGATGTAAGTTTTGACAGGGGAATATTCGTAATTGGACATCCATTATTCTTTTCCCCCCGCTCCTCTAAACGCCGCACAAATAATCGCAGTAGCAATAGCTGCGTTGAGAGATTCGGTTCCTCTGGCTGCCTGGTGTGCGGGTATCGAAACAGGATGATTTATAAAAGGGAGTACTTCAGACCTGATGCCCTGACCTTCGTTACCGATGACGATGAGTCCTTTGGGCTTGAGGGAAGTACGAAAGATATCCTCTCCTTTCAAGATAGCACCATAAATCGGTAAATTCAATTTTTCAACTGATAAATCCTCAAACTTTCGGGTAACACATTTTATACTAAACAATGCCCCCATCGTAGCTTGTACGACTTTGGGACTAAATCGATCCACCGAATCCGGAGAGCAGATCACCCAGTCGATACCAAACCAGTCGGCCGTCCGTAAAATTGTACCCATATTCCCCGGGTTTTGAATTCCGTCCAGATAGAGGGACAGACTGGTTTCGAGTTGTGCAAGGGATAAATCCGGTTCCCATTGACGTACTACGGCCAACACTTGATTGGGCGTTTTTAAAGATGAAATTTTCTTGAGTTCCCGTTCGTTTACTTCTCCAACGGAGATACCTGATTTATTCAGTCTTCGGGCGTGCTGATCTATCCAGCAGGGCAGTGCATAGAGTTGATCAATGCGATGTGGTGCCTGTGATAATAATTCACCCACCATTTTGTCACCTTCAATAATAAAATTATTATATTTTTGACGAAACTTCTTGAGGGAGAGAGATCTAATATATTGTTCATTCTTTTTCGAAATCATTATTTGTAATTTATCAATTTCAATAACACACATATTTTCGTGGGAAAAATAACGGGATTAAGGTACTTATTTTTTTTGGTTCTGCTATTATCAGGTCTGGCCGGATGTTTTCCTTACGGGAAATTAGTAGAGGGCGAAACCCGACTGAAAAGGAATGAAGTAGTCATCGAAGGAAGCAGCCTCGATCGCAAAGCCAAAAATCAGCTCAAATCTGACCTTGCCGGAAGCTATAAGCAGGTACCCAACGAGTCGCTCCTGGGATTGCACTTCGATACTCGTTTGTACTACACAACGGACGCAGCAGGCGACACTTCTAAATTTAAAAACTGGCTCAGAAAATCAGTCGCTGAACGTCCGGCTATTTACAGCGTTGAGCGTAGCAAAGCTACTGCCAAAACCATGGCTTTTTATTTACAGAATAAAGGTTACAAGGATGCGACGGTTCGCGACACAAGTTTTACCAATAAAAAAAATACTACGGCACAATACATCGCCACACCGGGTAAGCAATATATAATTGATAGTGTTTATTTTAATTCCCCCGATTCGGCTATTCAAATTTTACTAAATGATTTATCGGAGACAACTCAATTAGTTCCCGGTCGGCCAGTGAGTGATGTATTGTTTAATGCGGAATCCAAACGGATAACCGATGCTTTACAAAATCAGGGATACGCTTACTTTGAGCCAAATTTTATCAAACCAAGAGGACTCCCGAAAGATAATCGGGTGGTTGTTTATTACGATGTACTGGCACCGCCCAAAACTGGTTTTCACCAAAAATATCATATCGGAACGGTCCACGTAAATCCTTATTATGTCAAAGCTGGTTCGCTGGTTCGGGAACGGGATACGGTGAATGTGAATGGTGTCTATTTTATTTTTGATAAAAATGTTCCCCGAAAAATAAAGGCGCAAAATATCTTAAAGTCTATTTTTATCCGTCCGGGCGATGTCTATCAGGAAGATAATTTTTTAAAGTCTATCCGGCAATTGCGTAATCTCGCCATTATTAAAGATGTCAATATTTTAGAAAAAGTAGATACACAAAATTCAAATATTTTAAATTTTGAAATTTTTCTCTATCCCAATAAGCGGATGTCTATTGGTGGAGATTTGGAATTGAATAACTCTACTTATAGTGAGGACAACGCAAATTTGATTGGAATTTCTACAAGTATTGATTATCGTAATCGTAACTTATTTAAAAATGCGGCCCTGTTTACTTCGCGGGCTCGTTTAGGTTTTGAATTTGATATCGCTGCTTCCGGTAGTGAAGATTTGTTGTATTCGAGAGACATTAGTTTATTAAACGATCTTTATTTTCCACGATTGGTAGATATTCTTTATACCTGGAAAGGACTGCGGACCATGGGTTTGATCAACAATAAATTTTATACAGATCTGAAGGACAAAACCAAGTCCAGACTTTCGCTTAATTATGAAAATATTTCGCTCTTTGATTTTTATGATTATAATTCTTTTAATACCAGTTTTGGATATGATTTCCAGCGCGATCAGCGGCACCGTGTACAACTTAATCAGATTGGGGTAAATTTGGTTTTAATAGATAAGGATTCTGCTTTTTTAGATATTGAAAGAAACAACCCTTTCTTGCAACGAAGTTTTGATGATCAACTTTTAACAGGTTTTTTATTCAGAGATTTGACATACACTCATCAAAATAAAATCAGCAAAAATAATACATCTTTTTACTTTCGTGGCAATCTGGAGTTATCCGGAGGTGAAGTGTTTTTAGCAAATAAAATCAGCAACGCAATCAGTGGAAATAATAATACTTTTTCTTTTTTAAACAACGTAGAATATGTGCAGTATGTCAGAACGGAGGCGGAAGTTCGATGGTTTAAATATTTTAGAGACGAACAATCATTGGCGGTTCGTCTGACTTCCGGAATAGCTTTTAATTACGGATTTTCTGACGAGGTTCCTTATGTAAAACAATTTTTTATCGGTGGCCCAAACAGTGTACGTGCCTGGCGAATTCGGGAATTGGGGCCGGGTGAATACCGCGATCCGCTTACGACCAATCCACCGCCCGGGGCAGGGACTGTTCCATTTTTTCAGTCTGGTGATTTTTCACTGGAGATGAACGCAGAATATCGTTTTGATATCATTCGGATATTCGGTTATACCATCGAAAGCACTTTCTTTGTTGATGCGGGAAATGTCTGGACCATCGGATATGATGAAAGCCGTAAAGGTTCTCAACTTTCCTGGGCGCCCCGTCGGGATCCGGATAATCCATCCAGTTTTATTGGCCGAAACTTTTTAAAACAGATTGCCATCGGTGGAGGAACTGGTCTAAGGCTGGATTTCTCTTATTTTATTCTACGCTTTGACGCAGCCATCAAATTAAGAAACCCGTTCCCGGATGAAAATAACGGTAAATTCTGGATTAGCCGGGACTGGCGAAAATTACAATTCAAAGACTTTAATTACAATCTGGCTGTTGGGTATCCATTTTAGAAAATACTTTGACCGCTCGTATGTTTGACTGCATTTATCCATCAATCTGTTTCAATAAAATCCATAATCCGCTTCTTGTTTTTAGCAAAATAATCAATCGCATACTGTTTCATCGCCTTCAGTTTTTTCTTATCCGTAACGTCCATCGGAATCTTCTTTCTACGTAAAGTATTCGGTGTATCCGGTCGATCAAAATAAAGCTGACAGCGCAAATAATTTTCGGGGGCCAAAACCTGTTTAACGTAATACTCCGAAGACGAAATATTGGTTTCTATCAACATGTCTGCAAGAAAATCTTTCCACTGTAAAATTCCCCAGTCTCCTGTTTGAATCGCCTCTTCCGGAATAAAATTTCCGTTGGATGTTCCACAGCCGAGCGATAGAACTTTTAAGTCCTTTAATTCCAGTTCAAGGCCCTTCTTTTGGGGCGCGTGATAACAATAGGATTTCTTTTTACTCTCATGGTGATTAATCGCATAAGAAACTGCCGCCATCGCAGGGTGATTTATCGCTACGCCACCGTCTACGTAATTTTGATACATAGGGAAGTAAGTAGGTGCAGCACTTGATCGAAGAGCGAGATCAACGAGTTTTTCGTTATTACATTTTATATAATAAGAATTAAAAACCTCCGGTCGGAAATTGTGACTACGCCCTTTGGAGTCGCTTGGGTTAAGACAAAACGTAGGAATCATAAAATGTTTTTTTCCATCATATCGGTCGTTCAAATCCCCCATTGTCTGGTTTTCGTAAGCTTCTTTTAAGAACTCTTTTAGATTTGTTTGAGAATACTGGGCACCGATCAAGTTGCCAATATCCCGGATATCATCAATCTTGTTGTCCTTGAAAATATCTTTGGCACCGTTGAGATACAGCTCCATAATTTCGTAGGTTTTACGACCTACTCCCAGGCTCAGGATAATAATTCCACCCGTAGAAGTACCCGCAAAAATATCAAAAAAATCAACCGGAGATTTTCCTGTTTCTTCAAAAATACAATTAAGAATAGTCGCTGGAATAATGCCACGAGTTCCGCCACCGTCGATGGAAAGGATTTTAAGTTTCTTTTTACGCATTGATTTTTAGGTTTAATATGAGAATGGAAAATTAAGGAAAATTACAATACTATTCAATTGGAGAGAACATCCGGATTACTCAGGAGTTACAGTAGTGTAAAGTATATTAAATCAATTCAAATTCTATAAATGTTAAAGCCAAGACAGCAAACACCCAACCTAACCGTTCAACTGGTCAACGATACTAAATGGGAATTATCCAGGCAGACGCCCGAAAGTTTTACCCTCGTCGTTTTTTACCGTGGACTACACTGTCCTAAATGGGCGTACACGTCGTAGCCATTAGTTCCGATACCGAAGCAATCGATAAACAAACCTATAAAGAATGGGATATTGATGGGTTACCAGCAGGCTTCGGGTTTCCAATTGAAGAAGCTGGAGAATGGGGGTTATTCGTTTCCAAAGGCATTAAAGAAGAACCCGAAATGTTCAATAAAGTTTGTTACAAAAACTACCTACTCAAAACTTCTTAATCTATTTAATCCTCGTTCCTTAATCACCAAACTGAGTGTCCTCACGATCGAAGGTAACAAGTCTATTGAACATTCGAGGCTCAACATTCGATGTTGATTTTATGTCTTCCGCTTTTTCTTCTTTGCCGCAGGAAACAACACATTATTCAAAATAAGTCGATACCCCGGAGACTGAGGATGCAAACTCAAATCCGTTTCCGGATCATTCACAAAATGTTTATAATCTTCCGGATCATGCCCACCGTAGAAAGTAAAAAATCCCTCCCCGTACGCATTGTGAATATAACGTAGCTCGTTGGCCGGTTTGTTCTCACCCAAAACCAAAACATCCGCCTTTACCTGATTACGTAAATAAGCTGTTGTCTGTCCCATAAAACCTTTCACCGTTCGCGTATGACACTGCGTCAGCATCGTCGGTACGGGATCCCATTTAGCGGAAAAATCAAACAATGTAAAATAATCTGTCTGTGGCGTCACCCGTCGGGAAACACTGTGATCAATGGTAGAATATTCGTAGATCAGAGGATTCTTCATTAACTCAAAATCCTTAAAAGCAAAAGTCTTGGAAAAATCAAGTTTTGACTGTGCGGTAGGGTCTGCCGGATCACCATCGTACATACTTTCACAAATATCCAGTCCTTCCGCGGCTAGCGCAATATCGTAAGTGTCCGTCGCCGAGCACATAGCAAACATAAAACCGCCGCCCAATACATATTCTTTTATTTTTTTAACCACCGCTAGTTTTAGCTGCGATACTTTTTTAAAGCCATTTTCCTTAGCGAGCGACTCCATCTTTTTTACATTTTCTTTATACCACGGTTGGGTATGAAAAGAACGATAAAAACGACCGTATTGTCCTGTAAAATCTTCGTGGTGTAAGTGCAGCCAATCGTACTCTGCCAGCTCATCATTTAGTACCTGCGTATCGTAGACCACGTCGTAGGGAATCTCCGCGTAAGTCAATACCATTGTCACGGCATCATCCCACGGCTGAATTTTTTCACCCTTGGCGTTTTCTTCCGGAGTATAAACCGCGATTTTGGGTGCTACTTCCAGTTTGACTGCATCCATATTGACCTCCGGATCAGCAATTTCAAGTAGTATCTTATTAAATTTAGCATCGGGAATAATCTGATAGCTGACATTTCTAATCTTGCATTCTTTTTCAAAAAGTACATTATGTCGAAAAGCAAAACTTCCACCCCGGTAATTTAACAACCAGTGTGCTTCCATTTTATTATTCAATATCCAGTAAGTAATTCCGTAGGCTTTAAGATGATCTTTTTGTTCCGAATCCATCGGTAAAAGAATATATGCCGCCATAGCGGGCGCACTTAAGAAAAAAAGCGCACCAAAAATCAGCAGAAATTTTTTCATTGTCATTTATTTTGTCAACATTTATAAGTTCCGTAAAACACAAATTACCAATATTCCATAAATTGAACGAGGCATTTCCTTGTCTAACGACAATTATAACGACAAGGTTGGGCTATTTAGTGAAAAACAGGTGCTAAATTTACCAAGGATCAATTAATAACAGTGCGGTAACTTTTTAGATTAGCTAATTTTTGAGATTAACTTTCAAATAGGGATTGTTTTTTCGCTG
>ENA-ORXT01002121-ORXT01002121.1-marine-metagenome-genome-assembly--contig:-NODE-2121-length-24658-cov-4.577763_pt1 | contig 24658 bp, 28 predicted proteins | sample MGYA00237868_ERZ511482 | MGnify/ENA metagenome assembly ERZ511482
CTAAACCTTTTCGGCATGTGGAACACTTTGAGTTATAAAAAACTTCTACTTCGTTCATAATGTGTATTCTATCTCGTAGAATTCGTGGCACGGACTTACTTGTCGATCTAGACAGTTTGATGTTTTTCGATTAGTTTAGGGGCATAGAAATATGAAAGATAATTTATGAATACTTCAGAAATGCATCCTGTGCCCGATGAGCCGACTGCTTCTGATATGTTGAAGAGTATTTTCGCTCATTCTGGCCCTTATGTTTCAGTTTATTTAGCGACTATGCCTTTGCTTGCCGATAATAAAGATGATCTTTATAACCGGTGGAAAGAGATGAGACAAAGTCTTGAAACCAAGGGAGCCTCTTTAGCGAGTCTAGATGCGGTTGAAGCTCGGATTGTTTTACCTATTCCAGAAGACGCTGCTGGGATATGTGTTATTGCAGCAGCTGAAGGTTCAACCGTTGTCGATTATGGCATGGAACCGCCACGTTCTGACCTTGCGATAGTTGATACTTTGCCATACTCGGCTCCTTTGATGGAGTGGCAACAAAGAAGAGTTCCACATCTAGTTGTCACTGTGGATGAAAAAGGAGCTGATGTAGTTTCATTTGGTTTAGCGAATTTTACTAATCTTGAAACATATCAAGGCTCAACATCAGATTTATTAGACCCTATAAGTAAACACGTTGAAGCTATTAAAGCAAAGCTTGTAGTCTTGGCTGGTGACCCGAAAATTATTAAAACATTAGCCAATGAACTTGTAACAAAAGTTCCAATGGGTTGCCGAATAGTTACTGACTCGACCGATAAATCTGTAGATGATTTATCTGAAGCAACTGTTCGGTTTGTTGGAGATACAGTGGCTCGTAAGACTCTAAACTACCTAAAGGAACAACAGTTTCTTAGCAACCATGATGCAGCTGTAGATGGAACTGCGAACACTGTTAAAGCAATTAGTGAAGGTACAGCCGAGGTTCTGCTAATACATGATGATCCAGTCGATCAGCGCCGTCTTTCGCTTGGGACATTGCCTTTTGAAATGTCTTTAGAAGAACGTCCTGGCTATACAAATAAGGCTCGAATTATAGATGCATTAATAGCAAGTGCAGTTCTTCAAAATATAGTGGTTCGTATTATCCCGAGCACAGGCGAACAAGGTCCTGAAGATGATGTTGCTGCTCTGACTCGAACGGATCCGGAACCCCCTTCGATTTAACTTTTTATGCTTAAATAAATCTAACAATAAAACGAATTTGGAGAACAGTTCTTAATGAGCATGAATAGAGAGCATTAACTATAATTTAGTAGCGAGTTTTGTTAGTTTTGGCTATGTTATTCATAGGGAGTCGATTATGGAAGCTATTGGAATAATTGCTCAGGTGCTGGCTGCTCTAGGCATCTTAAATGTTTGGATCCTTCGGTTTAACAAAGCCACTGAGTTTAGAGGTGGCAAAGCCCAGAATATGAAAGAAGAGTTTCAAGTTTACGGTTTCCCCGAGTTGGCTGTCTATGTAGTTGGTGCTATTAAAATATTATTAGCAGTTGGACTTGTCTTGGGAATATGGATTGATAAACTTGTAATTCCAGCATCAGTAGCACTAGCATCTCTTATGGTCGGAGCTGCCTTTATGCATTTTCGTGCAGGAGATGAATTTAAAAGGTATGTTCCGGCGTTACTGATTTTAATTTTCTCAACAATTGCGGCTATAGCGGCTTCAGTTAATTAATTAGAGATATAAAATAAAAAGGAAAAATATGACTGAAGAAAATAGTGCAGACAAATGCCCTGTTATGAGTGGTTCACATTCTGTTCATACAGCTGTAGGTAGTACATCGAATCAGCATTGGTGGCCTAATCAACTAAATCTTAAAGTTCTTAATCAAAACACTGCTGAATTAGATCCTATGGGAGAAGATTTTAATTATGCAGAAGAGTTTACTTCGCTTGATCTTGATGCAGTAAAGCAAGATATCGGAGCGATCATGACCGATTCTCAAGAATGGTGGCCAGCTGACTATGGCCATTACGGGCCTTTTTTTATACGTATGGCTTGGCACAGCGCCGGTACATATCGCATTGGCGATGGTCGTGGTGGAGCTGCTTCAGGTACTTTACGTTTTGCTCCTTTAAATAGTTGGCCAGATAACGGTAACCTTGATAAAGCTCGCCGGCTTCTTTGGCCTGTAAAACAAAAGTATGGTAGAAAACTTTCTTGGGCAGATCTGATAGTGCTGACAGGAAACTGTGCTTTAGAATCAATGGGTCTAAGCACTTTCGGTTTTGCTGGAGGTCGCGAAGATGTTTGGGCGCCAGAAGAAGACATTTATTGGGGTCCCGAAGATACTTGGTTGGGTGATGAGCGCTATAGCGGCGAACGAGAACTAGCTAACCCTCTTGGTGCTGTTCAGATGGGTCTCATCTATGTTAATCCTGAAGGGCCTAATGGGAATCCTGATCCTTTACTCGCTGCAGTCGATATTCGTGAAACCTTTGCACGTATGGCAATGAACGATGAAGAAACAGTTGCCCTAATTGCAGGTGGCCACACATTTGGTAAAACTCATGGAGCCGCTGACCCAGACAAATATATGGGTAGAGAACCAGAAGGGGCAAGTCTAGAAGAACAAGGTTTCGGTTGGAAAAATAGTTTTGGAACTGGCAGTGGTGTAAACACAATTACAAGTGGTTTAGAAGGTGCATGGACAACTGAGCCAGCTAAATGGGATAATAACTTCTTTGATAACTTGTTTGGTTATGAGTGGGAGTTGACCAAGAGTCCTGCTGGAGCTCATCAGTGGACGCCAACAGATGAGTCTGCAAAAGGTACCGTACCTGATGCTCATGATCCCGAAATAAAGCATGCTCCTATGATGCTTACAACAGATCTTGCTTTAAGATTTGATCCTGCTTATGAAGTTATCTCTAAACGGTTCCACGAGAATCCTCAAGAGTTTGCTGATGCTTTCGCTAAAGCTTGGTTTAAATTGACTCACCGTGATATGGGCCCGGTTTCAAGATATTTGGGTCCAGAAGTTCCAGCTGAGCAACAAATTTGGCAAGATCCTTTGCCGAATGTCTCTCATGAACTAGTTAACGACCAAGACATCGTTGATTTAAAATCAAAGATACTTAATTCTGGTCTCTCAATCTCTCAATTAGTGTCTGTTGCGTGGGCCTCTGCTGCTAGCTTTCGCACTACCGATAAACGAGGTGGTGCTAACGGTGCACGTATTAGATTGGCTCCACAAAAAGACTGGGAAGCAAATAATCCGAGCAAGCTAGCCGAAGTACTTCAGACGCTAGAAGAAATACAAACTGGGTTTAATAACACGCAGTCTAATAAAGCAATTTCGTTAGCTGACATTATTGTGCTGGGTGGTTGCGCTGCTATTGAAGAAGCTGCGAAAAAAGCTGGTCAAGATATAACAGTGCCATTTACTCCGGGCAGAGTTGATGCTATAGCCGAGCATACCGATGTGGAATCTTTTGCTGCACTTGAACCAGTCGCTGACGGATTCAGAAACTATATTCGTGCTGACCAGAAAGCTCCGGCTGAAGTAATGCTAGTTGACCGTGCACAGATGCTAAGTTTGACTGCACCAGAAATGACAGTTCTTGTTGGTGGTATGCGCGTGCTTAATGCTAACTTTGACCAGTCAAGTACTGGGGTTTTAACTGATAAACTAGAGACTTTAACTAACGATTTTTTCTTGAATTTGTTAGACATGGGAACTGTTTGGTGCGTTTCTGAATCAACAGAAGGTATTTACGAGGGTAAAGACCGTTCCAGTGGAGAAATTAAATGGACTGGCAGTGCAGTAGATCTTGTTTTTGGTTCTAACTCGCAGCTGCGTGCTTTATCCGAGGTTTATGGTTGTGATGATGCTGGAGAAGTGTTTGTTGAAGATTTTGTTAATGCTTGGGTTAAGGTTATGAACCTTGACCGCTTCGATATTGCTTAAATGTCGTACGGTCGTAATGCGTGCATGCACCAGAAGGATCTGATTGCAATTTAATTAAAAACTTTTACTTAATGTTTGACTCCGAGGCCTAGGTCAAGTTAGCTATACTTTCATCGTGTTTATGTTTGGTTTATTGCTCGTAGTTCATTTGGTTGCTACTTCTATGATGGCTGGTTTAATCTGGTTTGTGCAGCTGGTTCACTATCCTTTATTTGCAAAGGTTGGTCAGCAAAATTTTGTTGGATATGAACTGGTGCATCAGCGTAGAACTGCTTGGATCGTCGGCCCACTCATGTTAGTAGAGGGTCTTAGTGTCATTGCAATTTTTTTCTGGAGACAAGATGATTTCAACTATGTTTTACCGCTAATGGGTTTGGTCATGTTAGGTAGCATCCATCTAAGTACAATATTTCTTCAGGTCCCCAAACACCGTAAGTTGAGTAGCGGCTTAAATAATGAAACAGTAACACAATTAGTTAAAGGTAATTGGATTCGTACCTTTGGCTGGTCGGCCAGAACAGTTCTTGCTGCGATAATGGTTTTATTGGTTATTTAGCAAACCGGGGTCGATCTATTCGCACTTGCACACCTTTACTCCAATGAACTACAGGGTTCTCAGCAGGAATTTCTAAACCGGCTGCGTTTACTAGTTCATCGTCTAAATGCAGAAGCTTAGCGTTTTGAAGTGGCCAAGCCTCGTGTGTAACAGGCGCATAAACTAGTTTATTTCTGAACAGCGAATATAGTCGCCAGCGAGCTGTCAGGTATCTGTCAAATTCTGAGTGTTCATCAATCATAGAATTTTTTTGAGTTTCTACAACAATTTCGGATTGGGTCCCTTTTTTGCCTGGCCATTTGCGGGTACTTGTGTAGGTCCAAATATTTCCGGCGTGCGCAACGTTCATCTTTGCCCAAAAGTATGGCAAACCATAAGTCAGTCGGGCGGTTGCACTCGCTAATAAACGTCCAGCCTCTAACGAAAAAAACCAGACACCCGGAGTGCCGTCAGGACCTATTACGTAAGTTCTAACATTAGTTTCAGGAAAATAGCCTTCTCGTGGTATTGGTAAGCCGCCTGGTAATTTGATTTCCATTTGAAAAGGAATTAAGCCAACCCAAACTTTGTTATCAAAACAATCTACTTTGATGCCTGGAGGTAAAAGTTTTTGTACAACCTCTGCTTTAAAAGGCCAATGAATGAACGTCAGGTTTTTCCACTTCATTCGCATAACTTCGAAACCCACAGGTTCAGAACTCTCTATAGGATAAAGGTCAGCCATAATTTAATTATTCATCCCTTGTGCTTTGTGAAAGTTCAATTAGGTTTCCTGACGGATCTTCAACCAAAACCTGTTTAGTAAATTTACCTTCAACTATTTCTCCTCGTATTTTAACTTCGGTTCCGAATTGTTCAATTTCATTCTCTAAATCTTCAACTTCAAGTCGGAACCGATTCCACCCACCTGGGGTTGGTTCGCCGCCAGCGGTTCCTCCTGCGCCAGTTCCTGGGGTGTTGAGATATAGCTGAAGGTTATCTCGGCTTATGCGTGCAAAATCAGTTGTTGGTTGCATGTCGACTTTAAAATCTAAATATTTGCAGTAAAATTTAACTGCTGAAGGTAAGTCATTTACTATGTATCGAATACTAATCACAGAGTCTCCTAAAATTTCATTATAGTCTTTGGCTGCAGTCTGCCCTCAAAACTGTTTAAACCATAATTGCATGGTTCTGGCAAGCTTTTATTAAACCCAGGTTAGGATCCATTTGTAGGAGAACAATTTAATGAAAACGGTCCTTTTTACTTTTCCTCATCAGCTTTTTCGAAACCATTCAGGGTTAGAACCAAAACCTGATTTAGTAGTCCTAATAGAAGATGCCCTGTTTTTTAGTGACAAAAAATATCCAGTGAATTTTCATTGCCAGAAGTTGTTACTGCATCGCTCATCGATGAAATGTTACGAAGATCATTTAAAGAGTCTCGACATTAAGGTTCGTTACGCAGATTGGCAACCGGACTTATTGGAAGAATTATTTAAAGAGTACAGGGATGAAAAAATTGTTGTAATGGACCCGAGCGACTTTGAATTAGAACGCCGCTTAAAAAGATTTGCTGAAAACCATGATTGTGAGATGGAAGTTTTAGAGTCTCAGTTATTTATTAATACTAGAAGTGACAACACAGACTTCTGTGAGCCTAAAAAGAAATGGTTAATGGCTCAGTTCTATAAATTCCAGCGTCAAAGGCTTGAAATTCTGGTTGATGATGATGGCGAACCTGCTGGTGGTAGGTGGAGCTTTGATTCTGAAAATAGAAAAAAGATCCCTAAAAAAGATTTACCATCGATTCCCGAGCTAACTTTTCCTGATGAAAACAAATATGTAACGGAGGCAAAAAAATATGTTTCTAATAAATTTCCTGATGCTCTTGGCTCTATGGATGAGTTCTATTATCCAATTAGTTTCGAAGAGTCAGATATTTGGCTTGAAAAGTTCTTAGATGAACGGTTTGAACTGTTTGGCCCTTACGAAGATGCTTTGGTGCCAGATAGAGGCTGGCTTTATCATAGCATTCTAACCCCTATGTTAAATATTGGTTTGTTAGAACCTGAGCAGATAATATCTAAAGCACTTAAAAAGTACGAAGATGATTCAGCTCCTATTTCTAGCGTAGAAGGATTTGTACGCCAGATTATAGGTTGGCGAGAATTTATGAGGGCAACTTATGAAGATCTTGGCGTTGAGATGCGAAACGGAAACTCCTGGAATCATAATAATCATTTACCTGCAAGTTTTTATGATGGCACTACGGGTATCCGACCAATAGATGACGTTATTAATAGACTTTTAAAGACGGGTTATTGTCATCACATTGAACGTTTAATGGTGCTTGGCGGCTTTATGTTTTTGTGTGAAATTGATCCAAAGCAAATTTATAAATGGTTTATGGAAATGTTTATTGATTCATATGATTGGGTTATGGTTCCAAACGTTTATGCCATGAGCCAAAACGCTGACGGAGGTTTAATAACAACTAAGCCGTATTTCTCTGGCTCAGCGTATTTGAAAAAAATGGGATATTTCGAACTGGGTGATTGGACCGAAGTTTGGGATGGGCTTTATTGGCGTTGGATTATAAAAAATTCGGAGCAATTAAGTAAGAATCATCGCTGGGCAATGATGTGCTCAATGGCAGAAAAAATGGATAAATCAAAACGGGATAAACATTTGCAGACCTCTGAAGACTTCTTGACTCAGCTGTTTAAAAAGTAAATGTAGTAATTGGGTATGTGAGTTCTAATGAGCAAAGAAGATATAAAAATAAATAGTAACGATTCTAATGGTACTTCTGGAGTTAAGAAATTTATAAATTGGCTTTTTATAAATCGTGAAACTCAAAACTATACCTTTGGTCAGAAACCTAACGTATCTTTAATTGCGTTTATAATTTCAAAGGCTGTTGAGCTTATAGTAGAGAATGAATCAGTTACTCAAATTGCAGCATGGGCTAGTGCTGGATTTATTCTGTGGTGGGGGGCTGATGAAATTATCAGAGGGGTTAACCCATGGAGAAAGATTCTGGGTTCTGTTGTTCTATTTGCATATTTTATTAGATTTCTTTGAATTTGTCTTTTTAGGGGGCTGTTTTAACAATAAATTTGTCAAAACAGGGGGGTGTTTTGACAAATCACACTCTTTAGTGTAAATTGAAAGGATGTGGCGACACCAAGAACAAGATCTTATAAACTGGCATAACAACCCCAGAAAAAAACCATTACTTGTTAGAGGAGCCAGACAAGTTGGTAAATCTACTTTAGTAAGAAATTTTGCATCGAACCAAAACCTTACTTTGCATGAAGTTAACCTGGAGAAGCATCCTAATCTTGCTTCTGTTTTCAACAGTATGGGTTCTTCGAATATTTTGAGAGAAATTGAATTCATATCAGGTATGGGACCAATAACTAAGAATAGTTTAATTTTTATCGACGAAATTCAGGCAATACCAAAAGCTGTTACGGCTTTACGATACCTTTACGAAGAAAAAAATGATGTATCAGTAATTGCAGCCGGATCATTGTTAGAAAATACATTAGTAAACGAAAATATCTCGATGCCTGTCGGCAGAATCGAATACCTCTATATAGGGCCAATGACATTCTCAGAGGTTTTAATAGCCAAAAACAGGCAGGATTTACTTAAAGCAGTTGAACAAGCAACTCCTAATAATACTTTTTCGCCGACAGCTCACCAGCTTTTGCTTGATCTACAACGAGATTTCTTGGTCGTTGGAGGTATGCCAGAAGCAACAGCAGTTCACCTAGAAACAAAAAGCTTCACAGAAGTGCAGAACGTGCATAGATCAATAGTTGAATCTTACAAAAATGATTTTCAAAAATACACATCCAGTAAAAACATAAATAGGCTAAATAAAGTATTAGATTACATGCCTAACGGGGTCGGCAAAAAGGTTAAATATTCCGCAATAGACCCGCACGAGAGGTCTGCAAACATAGGTGAAGCTTACAATCTACTGTCTTTAGCGCAAGTTATATTTAGCGCTTTCAGATCTAAAGCTGAAGGTGTGCCATTAGCGGCATCGCAAGACTACAAGGTTTTCAAAAGCTTTTTTATCGACTGTGGACTTCTAGCGACCATGTCAAATATTGGCCCAATTTCAAAGGAACAAATAAAACAACACTCATTCGTAAATGAAGGCGCCATTGCAGAACAGTTCATAGCGCAACATCTATTGTACTTCTACGGCAGTCGAGTAAAACCTGTACTTCATTACTGGCTGCGAGAAGGTAGATCTAATAATGCTGAAGTTGACTTTATCGTTCAAAGTAACAGAGAAATTATACCAATAGAAGTAAAATCTGGAACTAGCGGAAGCCTAAAATCATTACAGCAATTTATGGCCACCAAAAACCCGAATACATCAATAAGATTTGACACCAACCCAATATCAGAAATCAAAATGCAACACAAAACGATAACAAAAAAAGGTGAAGCGCAATTAGACAATAAACTAATTTCAATACCCTTGTATGCCGTTGAACAGTTACAAAGAATAATAAGCGAAGCTAATTGAGAAAACCCATGAGCGTTCTATTGGTGTGACGTTATGAATTTTATTAGATTTCTTTAATACGTTTTTCGGTAGGATATTGGCATGGCTGAAGGTGATACTATTGCGAGAGCACGATTACGTCTGGCTCCTATTTTTGAAGATCAAGTTATCACCGAATTTTGGTCAAAGCGTTTGAGAGGTCATAAACCTAGAGTTGGGCAACTAATCACCGGTGTTAGGTCAGTAGGCAAGTACTTGCTAATCGACATCGAAAATGGTCTGACACTTAGCACACATCTTGGCATGAACGGATCTTGGCGAGCTTACGAAGATTCTGTTCTATACCCTGAAGCAAAGGTACGAAGTAGTCCGTATTTAAGAGTTGTTCTGGCAACAGATTTGGGGTACGCTCTGTGCTCTAAAGCTTCTAAGGTCGAAAGCTTTGTCCGCTCTAGCCAAATAACACCTGTTAGCGGATTAGGTCCAGATCTTTGCGTTGAAGGTTTCGATATTGATAATGTTATTAAGAGAATTAGACAGCTCCCTAAAGATACATTGTTAGTTGAGAGTTTGCTTGACCAAAAAATTGCGTGTGGTATTGGCAATATTTTTAAGAGCGAAGTATTGTTCAGCGAAAAACTAGCGCCGTTTAAAACAATCGATCAACTAAACGACGATCAATTAAAAAGTTTGTTTACAAAAGCTGCTGGGATGCTTCAAGAGAATAGCCGGCATGGTAACCAAGTAAGGAAGACAAAACCCGATGGCGGTTTTTTTGTTTATAAACGTTGGAGGTTGCCTTGTAAAGTTTGCGGAACAGTTATCAGTCGTTCATACAAGGGTGAATTTAGTAGGAGCACGTATTGGTGCTCCACTTGCCAAATTTAAATTGTAAGCTGTCATAGATTTTCTGAAAAAATCGAAGAGTAAATAAAGATCAACATGTCTTGTGGTTTCTTCCTGTCATTTATCTCGTTAGTTTATTTGTATGTCCACATCATTAAAAGATTCATCCGTTCTATTGTTAGGTGCAACTGGTGGAATTGGTTCGGCTTTAGCCACTGAACTATCAATCAGGCAAGCAAAGCTTTGTTGTGTTGGTAAAGATAAACAAAAGCTTAATGCACTTGAGGTTGAAGCAGATAAATTTGTTGCAGATCTTAGAAGCCCAAAGGCATGTGAAGACTCCATAAATTTTGCTTTGAGTTCTATGTCAAAAATAGATGTAGTGATAAATGCAACGGGTGTTGTTGCCTTCGGGGCGGTAGCAGATTTATCTATCGACGTTATGGAAGAGCTGTTCCTTGTAAACGTTTTTATTCCAATTATGGTCGCAAAATTAGCTCTTAACCAATTGGAAGATAATGGAGCGATTGTAAATATTTCTGGAATAATTGCAGAAAAAAATATGCCTGGTATGGCAGCTTATGGTGCTTCTAAAGCTGCTTTGAGGTCTTTTGATGAAGGCTTTGCTCGTGAAGCTAGACGCATAGGTATAAGGGTTTTAGATGTTAGACCTCCACATACTGAAAGTGGATTAGCCGATCATCCAATTGAGGGTACTGCGCCTAAGATGCCGGCAGGAGTTTCAACGCAGAAAGTAGCGACAGTGATTTGTGATTCTTTAGAAAGTGGTTCTAAAGATTTACCATCAGATGATTTTATATAAGTTTTTATATAAATATCCTAAGTTTGAATTAGATAGTTGGTCATAAAATAATGTTATCTTCGGTACGGTTATTAGGTGGCGGCCAATTCAAATCAATTTCCTAAAGGCAGGTCGAGTTTTGTTGCCCCTGTTGTAATAGAATCACCTATTTCAGTTTCGGCAGTTACGGCTCGTACTCTTTCACCTATCTATTCCTTCTTGATAAATAGATGATAGAATTTAATATAAGTATATTTTGTGGCGGCAAGTATGGATTTAGAAAACTATGACGAAGAAGTTGAAGTGTCTTCACAACCTTTCAGATTCTTAATTGTGGCTGGTCTGTTGGTTTTAACTATTTTTACAGCATTATTCTTTACTGTTGGCGCACCTTCTTTGGGTGAGGTTGCGACTAGTAATACAGAACCAAACTTTACTAGCGATAGTAATAATTCTAATTCTGAGATATTTAACGAAATCTCACTTTCAGCGTTTTCTCCAAAGCAAACCAAGGAGTCTGATGATGCTGGAGTTTCTATAACTTCTCGAACGAATACGGATATCGAAACTGATATAAATGTTAAAGCAAGCCCAGCCGAAAATAAGAATGAATTTACAGAAGTTACATCTAGCACCACTCAAGTTGCTTCTTCATCTACTACTAGCGGAACTGTTGCTATTGTAAATCCTTATCCTGATCCTGTTGAGAAAATTATTGATGGAGTAACATATCGTGCTGATGCTGAGATAGTAAGAGAACCAGAAAGAATTATTTTTGAAGTTGAAGTTGAAGATTGCGCTGGTCAGAACCTGGAAATATTTGTTCGGACTGGGGTCGAGTTTGAATTGTTTGAAAGTGGAGACTGTTCGGTTCCTCTTAGTGCAATCAAAGATCAATTAGAGCCCGATAGAAATTACCTAGCAAAAGTGAACCTGCAAGGTGAGCTGCTTTATTATCTGTTCCTGCCAAAACCAGATTAGAATCAGAATAAAGGGCTTGGCCATTTCTAGCTAGCGAAGGCATTTCAAAAGTTGCCCAAAATCGATATCTTTTTTAAATAAGTGAAATTACAAAGCTTTTGCAAAGCCGGTCAGACCGGAATGTTATTTAATCTAACCGATATATCTTGCAGCTAGTATTTATGAGCTGCAAATGGTTTTTGCAGTGCCCCGGTGAGATTCGAACCCCTACTGTGAATACTTTGCATTCGCACGGATTAAAAGTCTGTGACAGTGTGTCTTTATAGTGTTCCAGTCAATTTGGTGCTTTTTATGCGAGTAAAAGTCGGGGTGGTGTTTGTGTGTTTTTCTAGTTATGCAAACTTTGTTAGATCAGATGTGAGATTTTCAGCTCATAAATTGGGGTTGTCTAAAGCTTGTATTAAGGCAGTTTAAAAACGGTCGAAATCATTGTTCAGATTTGGTGGTTTTGTGTCTTATGTTATAATTTAGGTTATGGCTGAAACACTGATTGACGATGTACTTAATGGCGGTATGCCATCTGTTTTCCCATCAAGGCAAGAGCTTGAGGTATGGAACTCTTTAAGTCGAGAAGAGCAAATTCAACGATTTCAAGCTGTGCTTAGCAGCGCTGAATGTGATACTGCATCTGATGTAACTATGGAAGATATAAAAAATGGTGCTTTAGGGAAACTTTCTGCTAAAGATAAATGAATTATAAGTTATCTCCTCAGGCAGCGATCCAATTAGAAAAGATTTTTCTTTATACTGCCGAAACTTGGGATACAAACCAAGCAGAGATTTATCATCGTAAATTCGAAGATAGTTTTGAATTGCTAACAGACTTTCCTTATGCTGGTGCACCTTCAGATGAAATTAAAAGTGATTTACGTCGATATTGATCAGGTAAACATTTTTTTTTACTCGGTACATCATGATCATATTCTCGTTGAGTATATTCTCCACACGGCATCTGATATAAGAAAACATTTTGAGGCCTAGATAGAACTATCCGTGCTTTCTAAGATGGAAGAGATTCTTTAAAACATAAGTATTCTCTCCAACGTCGTCGAAAGAGCAATTGCAAAATGCCGAGTTTCATCTAACAATATACGATTATCGTAAACCACTTTTACTAATTGTGAAAGTTATTGTTGTACATAGCTAAATGGTAGAAGCTCATTAATAGGAACAGTGATCAATCCAGAACCTTCTTCAACAATTACATCTTCAAATGCACTTGCAACTCTATGCAAATGATCGTCACCACATAATGGTTTTTGCAGTGCCCCCGGTGAGATTCGAACCCACGACCAACGGATTAAAAGTCCGCTGCGCTAACCAGACTGCGCCACAGGGGCAGAGACATACTAGCTCGAAAATTGGTTATAAGCTCACAAAATATGTGAATCTTCGTTATAAAATTTGACAAGTAAAGCAAAGTTAGCTCTAGGATGTACGTGTGAGTGAAAATATTGAACAAGTAGATCAAACAAATCAGCAAAATGAGGAACCAGCCCCTAGTCTGCCAGCTGATTTGCCTACTAAACAAGACTTAAACGAGCTTGTAGAAGACTTAGACCAAATAGATGTAGCTCTGGCTAACTTCAACCAAGTAGATCCTGAACAGGCAACATCTATCTAAATAGATTCAAATTCTAAAAAGACAAAGTAGGAGTTTTCTTTGACTTCTTTAAAGCTGAAGTTGGATAAGGTTTTTGTATCATCTTTCAGCATATAAAGGCCATCTTGTCTATCTCCAAACATAAAATGCTCTTCGCTTGCTAATGTACAGCAGATCATCGCTCGTGATTTCGAAGCGTGATTAGCTAGTGCAAAGATGTCAGAGATTAGTTTTTCAAATGTTAGTTTCATATTATCTAATTCTTCTAGTTCTCTGATTTCTGTATGATCGGTGAATATATAAGCAGGTTTGCTCGTATATATCTTGTAGGTTCGGTAGCCTCTTTCGATTTGCTTCTCGGTTGGTAGCCCGCTTAAAGAATGTCTAAATCTGATGCAATTCTCCACATCTAAATAAGATTGTTTCGGTTCGTTAGGACTTCCTTTTTGTAACACAAGTTTCGACCCATCAAATAAATGTTCCGAGAATTTTTCTGGATTGTAACCTGGCATTAAATAAAATGTTAGGTCGTATGTTGGAGCCCCGAAATTCCAAAGGCCTTGATTCTCTATAATGTCTTTATTTTTTTGGTTCAACGAAATGCCCTAAGAATAAAACTTAGCTCGAATTAACTAATGGTTATTCCTTACAATTTTCTCTTTGAGCTGATAAATCCACTGGCCCAACGTGTCATACCCGCCGGAATCAATTTAACTATTGCTCTTGTTGTCTTCATTGGTATGCCTGGCACTATCAGGGCTTTCTTTTTTGCTAAATCTTCTAAAGCAATTTTTGCAACTTCATCTGATTCCATAACTAAAACATTTGGCATAGCATCAATGCTGACTTCAGCATTTTGTTGGAATTCGGTTCTTACAGGACCTGGGCACAATGCGCTTATGACTATTCCTTTTGGAGCCATCTCGGTTTGTAGCGATTCTGAGAAGTTTGTTACAAACGCTTTTGTGCCTCCATAAGTTGCAGATCTAGGGTATGGGGCGAAACCAACAATTGAAGATACGTTTAAAATCCAGCCACGTTTACGAACAATCATAGTCTTGATTGCGGCATAGCAAAGCTGATGTAGGGCAACAACATTTAGATCGATAACTCTTCTTTCGGCTTCAAGGTTTAGATCTTCGAAAGCTCCAAAGTTTCCGATTCCAGCATTGTTTATTAGTAAATCAACTGGTTTGTCATCTTGTTGAAGCCTTTGCTCTACTTTCTTAAGTTCTAATGGTTCGCTAAGGTCGGCAACTAAAATTTCGACATCAACAGTTAATTCTTCTGCGAGATCCTCAAGCCTGTCTTTTCTTCTGGCAACAATAACTAGGTCTGTTCCGCTTTTTGCTAGCCTTCTACAAAGGTCTCTTCCTATGCCAGAAGACGCCCCAGTGACGAGTGCTCTATTCCAAGGGTTTACTCCGGTCAACTTATTCTCCTATTGGATCATTCTACTAATTCATTGTACCTTAATGCCGATTGTCTACCTGAGGAACTAGCGGAATCTAACAACAGCCGTTATACCCTAATAATACAATGACAGTAACTTCAATACTTTTAATACGGCATGGTCAATCTACATGGAACCAAGAGCATCGTTGGCAAGGTCAAGCTGACCCTCCTTTGGCTAACACAGGTCGAAAACAGGCGTTTGCAGCAGCAGGTTCTGTGGGTTCTGTTGATGCTGTAGTTGCTTCTCCTCAACAACGAGCTTTAGAAACTGCTGTGATAATCAGCGATCAAATAGGGGTTGGTCCGGTTATCACCGTGGATGATCTTAAAGAGAGAGACTCTGGTGATTGGTCAGGTAAGACTAGGGATGAAATATATTCACAATGGCCTGATTGGGAAGAGACTGGTTATCGTCCAAACGGTTGGGAGCCAGATGCTGGGTTTCTAAAAAGAATATATTCTGGTTTAAATAGTGTGGTTCAAGAATTTTCAGGTGGCACAGTCTTAATAATTTCTCATAGTGGCGTCATTATGACGCTTGAACGAGATTTAGGTTGTTATGAAGGAAGAATTCCCAATCTTGCTGGAAGATTAATCAAACATTCCGGTTCAGAGTTTACTACAGAAAAAAGGATGCTTTTAATCCCAGAAAACATTTCTACAGGTGGAGAAAACTCAACTGGGCAAACAGACCCATTATAAGTCTAAGTTTTTATTAGATTTGAGTTTATTCTTAAACGTTAGTGTGGGTGCTGTTGGTTGGTTCAATCTTCTGTGGCACAATGGTAGTAGTGGCAACTCTATTATTATTCGCTCAAGCTCGAGAAGCGGCATCGGTAAATAGCATTGATATATCTGCTTCGGATGTTCAAGAAGTTTTAAATATTGCTACAGATAAATTCGGGTCCGAGTTTTCTGATGTGCTCAAAGTTAGCAAAATCTGGATAAATGGCAAGCCAGCAAATCTGGATGCGTCTGTTTCCGCAGACGATGAAGTAGCTATTATCCCACCGGTTTCGGGAGGTTAGTATGGCATTTGAACCAAACGACAGACAAAGAAAAACTAATGGGCCCGGTCCACTCAGAGCGCCAGGGCAAGGTGCTCGAAAGCCCGCTCAACGCAAACGTGCTCCAGGCAATGCTGGGCCAAGCCAAGCTCGTCCAGGTCAAAGAAAAAGGCCAGCACAAAAACGGCGTGCTGCGCAACAACCAGCCCAGGCAAGAAGACAAAGAGCTCAGGGGTCTGCTCAGCCAGGAAATATCGCAAAAACGGCAACTAAATCTTCCAGACGAAGTAGGAAAGCGGCTGTAGAAAATTCAGCTCGGCAAGCTAGATGGAAACAAAATAGGTTTGCTATTACATATCCAACTGATGGTCCAAAAATATTTTTTGGGCTTGCTTGGTTTTTTATGGCATTCATCTCTATTGTGATCGCTGACTACCTAAAGAGACCTTCGTCAACATCGCTTATCTTTGTTCTCGTTATTGCTCCAATAGCTGGGCTTGCTGGTTTACAAATAGGTAATACCTGGTTTGGTAAACGCAAAGAGGTCAGGGCATGGACTGCTGGTGTAGCTTATCTAGTTGCCTTATCTGGTTTCGCTGGACTTCAGGGTATTTTAATAGGTTCTGTAATTGGGCTTGTTACATTATCAATAGGTTCTAGTATGGGTGACGGGTCGAGGAGAACGTTTAGCGAATTGTTCGATATTATGTTCCGAGCGGCTTTCCCTGTTGGGTTTGCAGTTGCTTCAATGGCTGCAATTACAACGCTTTCATATTCAAAAGGAGAGGGAGCCTATGTGCTGATGGCATTACTGCTCTTAGTTAGTGCATACGAGGCGGGCGATTTTATAGTTGGGTCTGGTGCTAATAACGCAATTGAAGGTCCTATCTCAGGGGTATTCTCTTTATTAGTTGTTGCGTTTGCTTTGTTCTTGATTCCACCAGCGGCTTTTGTATCGTCTACAATTTTTATTCTTCTTGCCTTTCTTGCAGCAATTTGTTGCCCGGTAGGTCAGATGCTTGGTTCTGGGCTTCTGCCTAACTCTTTGGCTTGGGCTCCCGCTTTGCGACGTTTGGATTCATATATTGTTACCGCTCCTGTCTGGCTTTTAGTCCTGTATTTGCTCAACTTATAGAAACCTTCTTTCTTTAGTAAAATAATGTAAGCTCTATTTTGTGAACAAAGAATTAGAAAAGTTTATTTCCGATCATAACCCTGCAGATGTAAAGTCTGGGACTATTGAAGACCTTAGAAAGTCCAGGAATGAATGCAATCAGGTAGAAACTGATGTTTCATTTATCAGGCGATTAACTCAGGGGCGGCTAGACATAGTTGGTCATGAAGTCCAGCGTAGAACAGATGAGGGTGCTGGTTTAAATTCTATTGATGCATCAGGTATTCTGTATGAACTTCCAGACATACTAAGAGACAACCCAGTATCAGGGGCGGGTCGTCGTAGGGTTGATGTTACTGAGCCTGGTGAAATGGCTAGTGTATTATCTAATGATTTAGACGCACTAATATCTCCTCAAGAGCTTGCAGGAATAGAGTCTCAAGACGAAAAGCGACTTGCCGAGATATTTGCATCTCTTCAAGAGTTTGAATCTGTATTATCTCATGCAAGGAAAAGCTTGCATGAAAAGATTGATGAAATACAGTTAGAAATTGGTCGTAGATACTCTAAAGGTGAGGCTTCGATTTCTTCGCTGCTTTCTCAAAAGAGTTGATTAAACATATATTTTAGAATAAGAATGATTGTTCATATTTGATAAATAAATAGCTATCATGATCTAAATAGGGAGATTAATTTGCAGATAATTGGTGGCGGAAAAATGGGTCAGGCTCTTCTTTGGGGCCTCAAAAACTCTAATTATGATGCTTCAGAACTTGTTATTGTTGATACTTCTTCTGAAAAAAGAGATTATATTGCTAGTGAATTTCCTGGGATCAGAGTTTTAGAAACTCCAATTGGAAATGTTGAATCAATAATTGCTGTGAAACCACAGTTTGTTGCCGAAGTTTGTGACAGCTTGGATAGCCCAATTAGGATTATTTCAATTGCTGCGGGGGTTCCCACCTCAAGAATTCAATCAGCTGTTGGCGAAGATGTTCCCGTGCTCCGTGCAATGCCTAACACTCCGGCTCTTGTAAACAGTGGGATGACGTGTGTTTGTAAAGGCCCTTATGCTACTGAAGACGATTTAGATTGGGCTTGCAAAATTTTGTCTTCAGTTGGTGAAGTTCTGAAAGTCAAAGAGAGTGAAATGGACGCTGTAACTGGCATGTCTGGTTCTGGACCTGCTTACATCTTCAAGGTAGCTGAAGCTATGGCTGTAGCTGGTGAGACTGTTGGTCTTTCTTCCGAGGTTGCTGTTAAATTAGCAAATAGGACTTTGATTGGGGCAGCTAAACTTTTAGATGAACCAGATGCTGACGCAGTTGAACTGCGGAAAGCAGTTACTACCCCTAATGGTACAACCGAGGCTGGAATTAATGTTTTGGAACAAAATAGTCTTACTCAAATATTTACAGAAGCTGTTATTGCATCTACCCAAAGAAGCCGTGAAATCGGTGAAGATCTAAAATAGTTGCTATGAAATTTTCTTCGATCACCTTTATCTCAGACTATGGAAACAAAGACGGCTATGTGGGGGTTGTGCATTCAGTACTTGGCTCTTTAGTTCCTGAGGTTAAAGTAATTGATCTTTCTCATAATATTGAACCCTATAGCTATAAGGCAGCAAGTCTTGTATTAGCTAGGGCTTCAGAATATCTGAATCCTGGTGTAGTTATTGCAGCGGTTAATCCTGCAGGTTCTAGACCTATCATTATCGAGGTTGGGGATGGTCAGTCGTACTTGATAGGTCCAGATAATGGCATTTTTGCGCCTACTGTTGCAATAGTAGGTGGAGCAACAAAGGCTGGGTTGCTGAATAAGTCAGAATATTATCTGGATTCAGCAGGCAAACTTTCTGATTGTCGCGATATTTATGCACCTATTGCTGCAGAGATTTGCAACGGTGTTGGAATAGAACAAGTTAGTGAAATGATAGATCCAGTAAAGCTAGTTCCAGGTCTTCTGGCTGTAAGTGAATCTGTAGAGGATGGTTCTATTGCTTCAGAAGTATTGTGGATAGATAACTTTGGGAACGCTCAAATAAATATTGAGCCTGATCAGATTAAGGATTGGGGTAATGATTTGTCGATAGAAGTTAATAATATGACACATAGTATTGTCAGGGTTGATAACGCAACCGCATTAGATAATAATAAAGTCGGGTTTGTGGTTGATTCGTTTGGATTGCTAAGCCTGACTGTTCCTAAAGAGTCAGTTGCTGAAAGACTAAATTTGGTTGAGGGCTCAAGCATCATTTTCCATAATGATGCTTATAAAGATTCTGCTCCAGTTTCTGTGAGCGTTGAAATCGGAAAATCAGAAAATTCTAACTTATGAGGCCCGCTACTGTAATTACTTTATTGTTACTTGTGCTGGCAATGTTTGGTGCTATATTGTATCAACTTTTATTCTTGGTTGAGTAGCTCTTATAGACCTAGATGTTTTAGGTCGAGTAAACCGTCTCGTACAGGTTTTGTTGACCACATCTTTGGCATCACAGATCTTAGGCTTTTGGTAATGTCGCTTTGAGTCAGTGGCGTGTAATTCATTTGTCCAGGGTTTTCATCGGTTCCTGTATGTCCAATAAGCCAGTGTCCTTTTTCTCCGGCGTCTATTCCTTGGATCGATGAAGACTCGTTAGCGTTCTCAGTTGACCAAGTTGATGTTATTTTCCATTTTCTTGAATTGTTACCTAAGAATTCTGTTAATGTCTGTGCACTTGTTTCGTCTAATCCACCTGATTGGAAGGCTTCTAGTGTTCTGGCTTTACCTAAACGTTTAACGGCTTTGATTATTTCGTAACTAATTGCAATAGGGGATTCGCCGTCAGTATCTGACCTTGCGATCACTATAAAGTCTGTAATGGTTTGTGGTACACGTTCAGCTGCAATTGGTTGTAAATCAATATTTATTCCATCAAGTGAATTTGCTCGTACTGCACGGCTACTTGTTGCCCATATGAAAGATGAACTTATTTGTGAACCTATCTGGATATCTATTTGTACTTCTAAACTAGCTTTGTTGATAATGGTTAATAATTGGTTGGCTGTTCTTTCTAGTTTCCCATCGACAAGTATTCGAGATTCCGATAACCGGTTTATAACTTCTGGTCCGGGTTGCATCACTTCGACTTTAGATTTTTCAACCTCTGTCTTAAGATTTTCTATATGGCAGAACCATAAGGCTCCTGTAAACACTTCTTTTGGAAGTCTAAGTTGACCAGATGCTTTGTCAAGTATTGGTTGGTTTCCTGAGTCTTCATGAGTTTTGATTTGTAAAGCCATAATTTGTGTTAAATAGTTTAGGAATCAAGTATAACTGGTGGGCGATGTTTGGAATCTATCTTAGCTATATCGTAAAGATAACACATTGTTCTCCTGGTATTTGCAAAAACAATCATAATACAGATTTATAGATTTGGCAGATATGTCGATATCAAATGTATAGAAAATAGAAAGAGCACTAATCTCAGTCTAGATTCATGTAAAGATGGTTAAAGATTGTGAAGTGGGTTATGTCTGCGTACCCTGATATAAGTGAAATCAATCAGCTTTGGCTGCCTCTGGAATAACGAGAGCGTATATGATTCTTAGAATAGCCACTCGCAAGAGTCCTCTTGCTCTTTGGCAAGCAAATCATGTATACGACCTGATTCGTTCAGTTGACCGCTCACTTAAAGTTTTTTTAGTGCCTATACAAACCAAAGTTGACAAAAATTTGGATTTGAAAATTTCTGACTTCGGAGGCAAAGGCGCTTTTAGTAAAGAAGTACAAGAACTTCTTCTTTCTGCTAGAGCAGATATTGCTGTTCATTCTGCTAAAGATTTAGAAGTGGAGTCACCAAAAGGTTTGCAGATAGCTGCATATCCGACACGTGGAAACGTTCATGATGCACTTGTTGGGTCGAAACTTGAGAACCTTGAGCATGGGGCTACAGTTGCCACAGGTTCTAATCGCCGCAAAGCATTACTTCTGGAACAACGCCCAGATCTCAACATCATTGAATTAAGAGGCAACATTGACACCAGGCTTAAGAAATTAGGCTCTGTTGATGCTCTTGTAATGGCTTCTTGTGCTCTTGATAGGTTAAATAAGTCACCTGATGTTGTTGAGGAATTAGATCCTGATGTGTTTATTCCTCAAGTAGGTCAAGGGGCTTTAGCTGTAGAAGCTAGAGATGACGATTTTCAGATTCTTGAACTGTTAAAGTCAATTGATCACCAGCCTACTAGATTGGCTGTTGAGACAGAACGAAGCTTTTTGCGTCAACTTGGAGGCGACTGTGATCTTCCAGCGGGTGCACGCGCCGTTAGATTTGGTAGTGAATTGAAAATACGAGGGTTTCTATCTGATGATGACGGCCAAGTTGCTAGAGCAGAGGTGCGAGGCTTTGAACGTCAAGAACCTGGGAAAAGGCTCGCTCAGCGTCTTGTTGAGATGCATTCTAGAAAATGAAATCAGAAGTTAAAAAATTTATATTTACAGGCTCATCAAATGACTTGGGTTTCTTCGAGCAGAATTTAGAGAAATCTGGGTTTGAGATTTTTGGGATGCCTCTGATCGAAACCTCTCCTATCTGGTTTAAACCTATTGCGACAGGTAAACATTTAAAAGTTGAAGAGGGTTTTTTTGATTGGATTGTTTTGACTTCTGCCGCTGCTGTAAATTATCTAAAAACTTTTAGTCCAACAGATAATACAAAGTTCGCTGCTGTTGGGCCAAAAACAAAACATGCACTTGAAGGCATTGGTATTGAGGTTGAGTTTATTCCAATTGAATTCACTGCCAAGACCTTGGCCGAACAGGTGCCAGTAATATCTGGTCAGAATATTTTGTTATTGCAAGGTAATTTAACAAGAGGTGTACTTTCTGAAGGTTTAAAGAACCGTGGCTGTTTGATTGATGAATTAGTTGTATATCAAGTTGAACCTGTTCAGTATTGTGATGATGAAAAAGTATTACTAATCGAACAGCTATCTAGCGGTGATGGGATAGTGTTCTTCTCTCCATCAGCTGTAAAAAATTTTGTGAGCGTATTTGGAGTAGAGCTAGCCCCAAAATTTGTTATATCAATTGGCCCTACAACCACTCATTGTCTTAAAGAATCTGGCTTTGAAGTTTCTATAGAAGCCAATCCTCATTCTGGTGAAGGAATAGTTGAGTCAATTAAGTATCTTGTTTCTTGATCGAAAGTCGTCTTTCTATCTTTAATGGCTAGAATTAAGAAGTGTCTAACATTATTCGAAGACCTAGAAGGCTTCGCCAATCTGATTCAATGCGAAGGTTAGTAGCAGAAACAACTCTGTCTGTAGATGATTTAATAGCTCCATTGTTTGTGCGTGAAGATATAGATTCGCCTCAAGAGGTTTCGTCTCTGCCAGGTGTTATGCAACATACACAGGAGTCTTTAATTGAACAAGTTGGCAAACTTGCTGATCTTGGAGTGCCTGGGGTGATTGTCTTCGGAGTTCCCGCCCATAAAGACGCTGAAGGGTCTCAAGCATGGAATCCAGATGGTGTAGTTCAAGTAGCTTTGCAGAACCTTTCAGCAGCTTATGGAGATCGCATCACTGTAGCTACTGATTTGTGTTTAGACGAATATACCGATCATGGTCATTGTGGGGTAGTGCTTGACAATGGTGAGGTTGATAATGATTCAACTATAGAGCTTTACGCAAAAGTAGCTGTTGCTCAGGCTAAAGCAGGGGCTCAAGTTGTAGCACCGTCTGGAATGATGGATGGTCAGGTCGCTGCGATTCGTGAAGCTCTTGATGGCGCTGGCTACATTAATGTGCCAATACTGGCATATTCTGCTAAGTATGCGAGTTCTTTTTATGGCCCGTTTCGTGATGCTGTAAATGTTTCTATTGCAAATGGCGGGAATCGTAAGGCTTATCAGCAAGATTTTCGTAATGGTCGTGAGGCTATTGAAGAGATCAAATTAGATATCGCTGAAGGTGCAGACATGATTATGGTTAAGCCCGCTTTGGCTTACTTGGATGTTATTGCTGAGGCTAGAGCTAAGTTTGATGTTCCAATCTCGGCATATCAAGTTAGCGGTGAATACGCAATGATCAAATACGCTGCGGCTCAGGGCGTTCTTGATGAAGAAGCTGTGATGATGGAAACGCTAACGTCAATTAAGCGAGCAGGAGCAGATTTTATTCTCACCTACTTTGCTGAGGCCGTCGCCAAAAAACTTAACTAATCTATTCTGCGATATAATTTGTTTGTGCGGGAACTTTTTGAATCGATTGTTGAGAACCACTCTAATGTAGGTCTTAGCTGAGATGGAACAGATACCTGAGCTATCAACATATTCTGGTCGAATTGAATTACCGTTAGTTATAGGCGGCTTGCCATACATTCTTCAAGGGAATATCCCTGAAAGATTACATCATTTTCAGCTCACTCTAAAGATCCCTGAAGAAACCAATACTAATATTGAATCTGGGCTTCTTCGTGAGCCTCAATTTGGGCTCAAAATGGGTCAGGTTGGTTCTATTAGAGTTGAAAAGACGATATCAAGCGACCGATATTCATACCATGGGCAAATAGTTAGGGTTGTAACTGATACTAAATATTTGCCATTGGACTCACAATATTATAAAGGAAATGGTTTAGGCAGTTTTTTGTTAGACGCAGTATGTGCACTGGCTGATAAGAGATCTTGGCGCGTTTCTCTCTCAGCTGCTTCTTCTGATACCGACCGCATTTCTGATGCAGAGTTAATTGCATGGTACAAACGTAGAGGTTTTCGACAAGGCATGGCAAATCAGCCTTATAAGTCCGTGCGGGGAGGGATTCTTAGACTTCCTTCACAAATTTGTCCATTAGGTGAAGTTGGGCAAAGAATTAGAAGGTAAGACCTCACTTAAACGTAGCCGATCCTAGAAAAAGCAAAAAACTTTACTAGATAGATTTACTACCTAATAAAGTTTATTGTGGTCGGGACCGGCGTCGATCCGGTGACCTAACGCTTTTCAGGCGTCCGCTCTGCCAACTGAGCTACCCGACCTCCTCTAGTTTCTTAGAACTTACGCTCAAAGAAATAGAAGCGGTCCCGACGAGATTTGAACTCGCGACCTCCGCCTTGACAGGGCGGCGTGAACTCCTGACTTCACCACGGGACCTAACACTTTCACGGCTCTTGCGAGCTGATCCAGCTGCCACCACATTGCTGCAGTAGCGATTGATCACGTTATCGCATGCCGTTTCACAATCCACGCGCCAGAACCAATCACAAGACGGGTTTCTCCATCCGGCCGGGGCTTTGCCGAGATCTTCAGAGGATGTCACCTGGGCGATACGACGCAGAACCTGGCTCAGCGCTCACAAGCGCATCAATTCTGTCTGCTACAGCTTGCACCTGATGTAGAGCAAGACCAGTGAGTTCCAAAGGATCGACCAGCGCCGCCGCTGATGCCTCTGCATCGAGCGGCCATGCATCATCAGACCCAAGGCGTTCGATGAGATCGTTCTCTGCCTGTCCGCTCTCGCGCATATCCAACGCCGTTGCCACCGCATGTTCGCGAATCACCTCGTGGGCATCCTCGCGACCCATACCGCTCTTTACTGCGGTCATCAAAAGCTTGGTGGTGGCTAAGAAAGGTAAGTACCGAACAATCTCCTTCTCAATCACTGCGGGGTAAGCCCCAAAATCCTCGACGATTGTTAAGAACGTCTCGAATAGGCCGTCGATAGCAAAGAAGGCATCCGGCAATGCAACCCGACGCACGACCGAGCAACTGACATCGCCTTCGTTCCACTGATCGCCAGCGAGCGCTCCCACCATGGTCACGTAACCACGAAGAAGCGTTTG
>ENA-ORXT01002122-ORXT01002122.1-marine-metagenome-genome-assembly--contig:-NODE-2122-length-24654-cov-4.604630_pt1 | contig 24654 bp, 21 predicted proteins | sample MGYA00237868_ERZ511482 | MGnify/ENA metagenome assembly ERZ511482
TGTCACACCTGCTCCGCGACTTGTACAACAAACCTATCAAGCGCAAAAGCGCCCTGCACCACCGATTCGTTTGGCGCCAGTTGCAAAACGACCTGCCCCCGTTCTGAGGCGACCTGCGCAACCAAAGCGCCCAGCGGTGAGACCTGTGATGACGCTATCAAGCGCACCTGCACCGGTCGTCATACCCGCTATGAAACGTCAAATCATCAATAAACATGATGGCGTTATTCGTCAGCGCCGGCATGGCCGCGGTTGGCATCAAGAGCCGCAGAATCGACTGATGAATGTTGTGGGAGGCAGTATTGCTGGTGGCTATGACCTTGCTGCAAACTGGCAAACGAGCTGGGATAATGACTACCTGCACCTACGTGTTGACACAATGGACGACCGATTTGTCAAAGACTCTGGTGTTCCATGGAGTGATGACTCAATCGAAATATTTGTCGATGCTGATGGGTCGCGTGGCAATCGATTCGATGGTCAGAATGATTTTCACTTTATCTTTAGGTGGAGAGACCATAAAGTTAACTTAAGTCAAAGCTCACCTCGCCGTGGTGACCTAGGTATTCTTCAGACAATGAATCGACACGCAAATGGCTATGTTCTAGAGGCCTCAATTCCTTGGCGGACACTGGGCGTTATTCCTCAAAATGGTTCTATTATTGGATTGGAAGTTCAGGTAAATGACGATGATACCGGCAATGACCGTGATGGTAAGCTGGCTTGGTTCTCAAAAAACGATGAAGCCTGGCGAAACCCTCAAAACTTTGGTCGTATGCTGTTGTCAAACTAGTTGAACAAACAATGGCGCACAGTTTTTCTGTGCGTCAATTGTTATCACTTGTAATAACAATTTCAGCCCGTGATAATACTGACACCCCCACCTCTTAAAGGCTTGTTACGTTGCTTCGATTAATTAAAATAGTCCTACTGCTTATTCTATGTAGTGGCTTAGCGTTAGCAGCTTACTATGTGTACGCACGCTACTTCAAACCCAACAGAGTGCCCCACAATCCACCAACCTCACAGCAACTTAGTGAATTGTTGGCGAAAAAGAACAACTCGCGCTACCTGTTAGGCAGCAATACCAATGAAATTCGTGAAGACAACGCCAGTATCCCATTTGTAGACCTGTTTAAGTCTTCCATTCCATTCGCTGACACCAATCCATGGTTAAGTAGCGCTAAGGTTGTTTATGACCATGACGGTTGGCCTACTGATTTAAAGGGTGGGATTGCTGGGACAAAATTTTTAAATCGCCTACCTGCAGGCACAACGCCCAATGGTTACTACACCGTGCTGTATGAAGGTCAAGGTCGCTTAAGGTATGGTAACGACGCAACACTGGTAAGCCGCGCACCGGGTAGAGATATTATCGAAGTAGACGCAGGTAAAGATAATATACTCAACGCCTCACTCGTTATCGCTGAAACGAGTGCAAGCAATCCCGTGCGAAATATAAAAGTTCTCTTGCCTGGCGGGATTTGCCGCGATAATCCGTATCTAAGAGTCAATGACGCATCACGTTGTCAAGCAAGTCGCTTTCTCGATTTTGAAACACACCACGAGACATTAGTTTTTAATCCAGCTTACCTCAACTTCATGAAGGATTTTCGGCTGATACGGTTTATGAACATGTCGGGGATGACCCGTAATCCTATACAACAATGGAGCCAGCGAAATACCTTACAAAAAGCGACCTGGGGCGGAAAAGAAGGCTATCGCGGTGCCCCTGTTGAAACGATGGTGAGCCTTGCCAATGAACTTCAGGCAGATGCATGGTTCTCTATGCCTTATCAAGCCAGCGACGACTACATCCGAGCATTCGCACACTATGTTAATACACATCTAAACCCTGCACTTAAGGTTTATATTGAATATAGCAACGAGGCTTGGAATAATATTTTCATTCATCGACGCTATGTAATAGATCAAGGTATTAAACATCAACTAGACTCTGACCCACAAACGGCAGGACTGAAGTTTTATGCTAAACGTAGTGTAGAGACCTTTAAGATTTGGCAGAGCGCTTTTGACAATAAACAGCGCTTGATCAGAACGTTGGCAGGCTGGTCAGCCAATAAACGTTTAAGCAGTCAGCTGCTATCTTACAAACAAACACATCGCCATACCGATGCCTTTGCCATTGCGCCCTATTTCTACGCAGACCTTAAATCATTGCGAAAAGCTGAGACGGTTGATGATGTATTTACAGCGGTTGAATCCAAATGGTCTCGTTATGGATTATCTGCCAGCATCAAACAAATCAAAGCACAAGCACAGTTAGCCAAAGAGTTTGGCGTAGAGCTAATCGCCTATGAAGGTGGCCAGCATTTGGTTGATTGGGAAACCCGCACCGTTGATGCTCATCCCAACCCGCTGCTCTATCAGGCAAACCGTGACCCTCGTATGGGTAAGCTCTATAGTCGCTATCTAGACGCCTGGAACGATGCGGGAGGGAAAACATTCGTCCATTTTAGCGCACCGCGAATCTATAGCTGGTACGGCAGCTGGGGAGCTAAAGAATACATCACCCAGCCACGCAGTGAGGCCCCAAAATATGACGCGTTATTAAAATATATTGAGTAAGCCCTCTGCTGTATTTAGGCACTGCCAGCTTACGCAAGCGCATCAGCATAGCTAACTCGTGTTAAAGCAGCGTCTTAAGTTTAGCTAATACAGATTTGGTGTCAGGACGCCTGTTTCGCCAAATAAAAAATGACTCCGCCGCCTGCTCAACTAGCATCCCCAGCCCATTGCAAACTTTCGATGCCCCATTGTTAACGCACCACACCTCAAACACGGTAGGTTCAGCTGCGTAACTCATATCATAAGCCACACACTTTGCAGCAAAAACCTCAGGCAAAATAGGCGGTAAATCACCGTTAAAATTTGCAGGGGTTGCATTCATGACAATATCGAATGCCCCTAATGATGGAAGCTGTTGATAGCCCCCAGCGGATAGGTTTCCATAATCTTTAAAAGTCTCCACCAGCTCATCTGCCCGCTGCACTGTTCTATTGACGATATGCACGAGGCTAGGCTCATGCTCAAGCAGCGGTTGCAACACCCCCTTAACCGCACCACCCGCGCCTAATATGAGTATCTTTTTATGCTTTAACTTAAGCTTCATGTTGATTGTAAGATCATTGACTAAACCAATACCGTCAGTCGTATCGCCAAAAATCCTGCCTGTGTCTGTGAAGGTAAGCGTGTTGACAGCCCCTGCTAGCGCTGCGCGAGCAGTTAGGTTATCAGCCATCGCCCATGCCATTTCTTTAAACGGCATCGTCACATTGACCCCATTGGCACCAGACTGGATAAACTGCTGTATTGCCTCGTTAAATGCTTCAGGTGTTGGCTCAGCGTCCAATAAAGAATAATTTAATTCATCATCACACAGACGTGCAAATTCTGTATGAATCCAAGGCGATTTGCTGTGGGCGATGGGGTTTCCAATCACGGCATACTGATCAATCATTATTTTTCAACCACCTCGCAACATCCATTGAAAAATAAGTAAGAATCCCATCAGCCCCTGCGCGCTTCATACTTATTAATGACTCCATCACGCATTCGCGCTCAACCAACCAGCCGTTCTGAATGGCGGCTTTTAACATCGCGTACTCACCGCTTACTTGATAAACGTAAGTAGGGGCTTTAAATTCATCCTTCACGCGGCGCACAATATCCAAATAAGGTAACCCTGGTTTTACCATAATCATGTCAGCGCCCTCCTCTAGATCCATCGCAACCTCATAAAGTGCTTCATCTGAATTGGCAGGGTCGATCTGGTAACTGAATTTATTGCCGCCTTTGATATTGCCTGATGAACCCACCGCATCACGAAACGGGCCGTAAAACGCTGAAGCATATTTAGCCGCATAAGCCAGTATCCGTGTATTCGTGTAGCCCGCCTGCTCCAACGCTTTGCGAATTGAGCCAATTCGTCCATCCATCATGTCAGAAGGCGCAACGACATCGGCGCCGGCTTGTGCATGTGACAGTGCTTGTTTAACGAGCGTCTCTACTGTTAGATCGTTTAGGATGTAACCATCATCTCCCATCAATCCATCTTGACCATGAACGGTATACGGGTCTAATGCTACATCGGTGATAACACCCAACTCAGGCTGTGCACTTTTAAGCGCCCTGATGCAACGCTGCACCAAACCATCTGGATTGTAGGCTTCCTCAGCTTGTTCAGTCTTCCCATCGCTCTCAACCACCGGAAACAATACGATTGCGGGAATACCCAATGCCACCGCTTCCGCCGCTTGTTCCACGAGCAAATCAATACTGAGCCTTTCGACACTTGGCATTGAAGGAATCGGCTCTCGCTGATTTATCCCTTCTTGTACAAAGACAGGGAGAATCAAGTCATCTACTGTTAGGATATTTTCACGCATTAGCCTGCGAGAAAAATCATCTTTGCGCATACGGCGCATACGTGAATAGGGAAATTTTCCGGTTACTATGGACATAGTCTGAGCCTTTGTCTGTACAACGATGGCTTCGGATTAAGCCACAGCTCAACCCTTATGTCACTTGGAATTTAAACGGGTATAAAGCGAGATAGCTACCCTGTCGCACCCACAGACTTAGGCGGGTAAGCAGAAGCTGCCTCTTCATATAGCGCTTTGTATTGATCACCCATTGCATCAAAGGAGAAATTTTCTTGTACATAAAGGCGAGCACCCGTCCCTAACTGCTCGCGCAATACAGCTGACTCAATTAGCTGTTCTGTAAAGTCTGTAAGCGCAGCCTCATCGTCACCCACAAAACCACATTGTGCATGCACAACCACCTCATCATTACCAGGAATATTACTGACAACCGCCGGTATGCCAGCGGCTTGCGCTTCTAGCAACGCTAAAGAAAGGCCTTCATAGAGCGAGGTTTGCAAAAAGATATCTAATCTTGCGGTTTCCTCGATAGCGCTGGTGCGGTCTAAAAACCCCGTGATGATAACCCCTGCTTCTTTTAAAGGAATTTCATCTTCTGGATCACCACCGCCGACCCAAACGAACTCGACGTTATCGTGTTTTGCAAGCAACTGCTTGGCGATAGAGGCAAATACCCATGGCGCTTTTTGATTGGAGACACGCCCTAGCACACCAATACGAATCTTCTCGTTGATGGGTTTTTTACAAGAGTAGTCCTTCGCTTCAATCTGACTTAGATCAATTCCATTGCTAATGCATTTTAAGCGCGATGCATTACCTTTGGTGATTTCTTCAAGGATGATGTCATATTCGCGTTTTGAACAGGCAACAATCGTTCCCCCCATCCAATATGACACAAGCTCAAGTAGCTTATAAATGCTGCGCTTAAGAGGTTGTTTAATCAAAGGGTAATGAATAGCGTGAGAGGTGTATAGCGTGCGTTTATTTTGACCTAACAAAAACCCGGCGGCACGTGCTAGTACACCGCTTTTTGAAGAATGCCCATGTATTACATCTGGACGTATGCGTTTTAACTCACGGGTAATTTTATAAAGTGCTTTAATATCAATGATAGGGTTGATCGCTCGCCCCATTTGAACATGAATCAGCTTCACACGTGAATCAAATAGCTCGCGCCAGTTTTCTGGCGTCGCGGCTCTTAGGGAATGGATGACTGTCACATCATAGCCATTCTCTACCAGATTATTGGCCATATCGATAACCCAGATAAACACGCCATGCTCCATGGGCTCAATTACATGAACGACTTTCATTTTTTGTTTCCTGTCAGCAATATTTTTTTGGTTATGAGTGAACGCGTAAAATCTTTCTTTGTGCGCTTATATTTCTTGTACAAATTGAACACACCTAAGCGGCACTTACTTGAAGTCCAGACCAGACGATACATGGGTTTTGATGCAGCAGAGTATTGGTGTTTTTTATAAGATTCTGGATTATCATCAAACATGAAGTCAAAACGCTTACCTTGCTCCATCGCTCGGCCAATTTCTTTGCAAACCAAATAAAATAAAGGCATATAACGATTAGCGTTTGTGCCATAAAACGCGCTTTGATAATAATGTATCTGGTTCTTATCTTCGAACGCGTAATAGCAACTTAGCGGTTCATTGTTCAAATAAAGCGTTCTGATATAGGCTTTATTTTGAGGGATCAAACGCCTTAATATTTCTCGGTGAAAATCATCAAAATGCTTTGATTCAAACACCAAAAAACTGGCACGAGCCTGCCAACGATCACGATGCATTGCTTGTAGTAAATCCATTGAGTCATCTAGAGTATCTAGCGTTGATTGCTTAATAGATAACTCGCCGGCCTTATTCAAGACGCGATCTTTTTTATTAAAGTCTTTGCGCCAGCGACGAGCCAACGTTTCAATGTATGCATCTTGATCAGAAATCGTGGGTATTTCGTAACGGTATCCATTGGCATAGCGCTGTTGATAAATCTTTTCTGAGCGACTGTAGCAGCGAAAAATGAGGGAATCTTCCAACAAAAAATCAAACTCAGCAAAATCCCAACGGCTTTGGTGTTCTGTTAATACATGCTCAATGCTACTTATTACTACCTCTTCGTACCCTTTCAAAATTAGCAAATCGACAAATGGAGTGGCTACATTGTCAGTTAAGCATTCACCAGAGGCTAGAAAACGGAGCGTTCTACCTTGAATGTAAGTATGTGGGTACTTCCTCTCAATTTGAAACGGAGCGACTCCAACTAATTGCTCACCATCATAAGAACATAAGATAAACAAATCTCGTAGATCACACGCGGAAAATGTTTCCCACCAAGTAAACAACCACGTCCAACTGCTGAAAATCGTGGCGTCTTCTAGCGTTTCATAAAGCTGATTCCAGCTGCTTTCTAGTGCCTTAAATTCTAACGGGCTGCTAACGATCTTAGTGTGTAAGTTATGCTGATCTGTCACGGTTAAAAGCACCTACTATCAACGCGCATTGCGTCAGCCACTGACACATGCTGATTAAAATTCAAGGTGTGCAGTGCGGTCAGCTTATTGTCCCAAGTGGGCCTAGCACAATGAACTAACTCCTCCACGTAGCTATCTTTAGTCAGCATTTTAACCTTGTTGATATTCAACCCTGCACCGTAACTACCAGCGCAGTCCTGAGATGGGCGATACAAAACTCCGTCTCTTTCAAAGAATTTCCCTGCCGGGCGGGCAAGGGAGGCATCACTTATAATGGGATTAAGTTGATGCGGCGCCCATGACTGGCTCAATGGCGAGTCAGCAGAAAAAATATGCAGTTCCTCGCAACCTGACATGCCTTTTTTTGCCGCAACACAGGCAAATAACCACCAGACACCGTCATGCTTAATCAATGTAGAATCATAAGCACACAGACCGCTCATAAGGTCATGCTTATACTCCCAGTGATAAGGGAACTCTGCGCTACGATACAAAGAAACAAAACCTGTATCGCCTGATTCAGGAATCATGTAGTACTCAGACTCATACTTAAACACGTTAGGATAAGACAGATGATAAGGTTTTTTCAAAATGACCCTTGGTGCTAGATGACGTCCGTCATCAAATACTTCCATACAGCTTAAATGGCCGCGTTCCGTGACAAACGGAAGCTCCTCAAAAAATATAAAATGCCGACCCTTTTCGCTAATGACGAAAGGGTCAGCCCAAAAGCAATCATCGGGCGGAGAAATCTCAGTATAATCTGCAAATGATAGAGGTATCTGACTGGATGCTTGATTTTGAAACTGAAGCAGTAGTACCCACTGCTCTTTACGGAAAAACTTCTGATGAAGCTTATCTATAAAAGTGCTCGCCAAGTGCTTGTAGGCATTGCCGCCGTATATGGGTGTATCGACAATGCCCAGCGGTTTGTTTTCAGTAGCAGACTTATACCGAGCTTGCAGTAAGGTCTGTGTTTGAAGACGCTGGCAAACGCTTACCCAAGTAGATTCAAGCAACGCCCAATATTGATTCAAGTTACGACTAAGCGATCCACTATCTAAACTAGGATAGGACTCAGATAACGTGTAAACCATTTGATTGGGAGTAAAGCCCATGACAGAGAAATAGCATTGCTTGGCGCCTCGCGCGAATTCATCAAACCCAAAGCCCACCGAGCTAAGTGATTCAGGGCTGCCCTGTTGAGAAAAGTGCGTTTCCAACAGCCCTATTTTTGCCACCTTTTTTAACTCACTACTAACCAAAACCTCTGAAAAATTGATTAAAAGATCAATATCAGAAAAAACCTCGCGGCCCGCGTCATTTTCAATACTGTCAAACACACCTGCGTCTGGAATGTTTAAATCAACCAGCTCATAAGCCTTCATTGGTGAACGAAAAACAATCGAATCTAATTTATGCAGGTAGGCGATATTAGCCGGCAGTAGGGGTGGCTTACTACCTTGCACTATTATTGCGGTTACATTAATCAATTTAGCTTCTACTAAAACCACAATTAAGTTCAACTGCCAACGCCAAATTTTATTGGATTTAACAATTAAGCCTGTAGAAAGTTCAGATGAGAAATGAGTCATAAATATAGTCGTTTTTTGTAGGCGATGACCTGAGAAAACTTACCCGTTGATTTTTATTATTTACCTTAGGCTACCATTGTAGGGCTATGCACAATGCTTAGTAGGTATTTCCTGACCAAAGGAAGCTCCTGTAAGTACAAACAGTCTGTCATGGTGTTTTTGATGAGCGTGAGGGATTAAAACAGAAACTCCGAGGCCTTCAAGTTTGTGCACAAACCGCTTAATAAATAGACCATTATCATTTTTTTCTTTTAACTCATCGGTCCACTCACTATTTAAGATCACCTGCTCGGGCTTAATGTGTTTAAACAAAAATAATGGTGTGGTATCGACTGAAAAATTGTTCAATGCAATACTGCAACCCGCCCTCTTAAGTAGCTCGACTGTTTTATGAGTTTGAGGAATGCGATTCATCGGCATCTCAGCATCTACGACCAATACCAGTTGCTGCGCCTTAGCTCCTAACGTCTGAAGTGCCGTGTGCAGCCAAGCTATCATATCCGCATCGTTAACCATGTTAGCGCTCAACGTGACTAAATAGACTTTCTCAGACAGCGTTTCTAACCTGATGGTCTCTAGCACTAATCTAAACATTAACTGATCCCAGAAATTTGCATAAACACGCATTGCCGTTGATGTCTGGGTGTTACGAGATAGCAGTGAGTTTATCATCCGAAAATTTTCAGGCTCCACATCCAGTTTAGCCCAGACGATATTAAGGTACCGGCTGCCATGCTCATAAAGCTCTCTGAACCGTAATTTAACCTGATTGTCACCTAACAATTCTCTTTGAAGTACATCTAAGCTATTTTCAACAACGCCATTTGCCGGCTTGCCCCCTTCAAAAACAGGATCAAACGGATTCATTTCTCCTTTTCCTGCCTGCTCCACTGGCATATCCCAAATATTTAACGCACTCGTCACTGGAATTTCTTCTTCTTTATAATCTTGAGCCCGCAGCTCTACCCAAAGCTGATAACAGCGCCGTCCTTTTGACACAATGGGTGATGCCTGCACCTTTGCATTAAAGGGTGCGCCTGAAGTGCGCCGCAGGGTCAAGACAAGATCAGCGTCAAACGCCGATGACTGATTAATGTTTGCCAAATACCTAGCAAAAACATCATGCTCATCTTCGGCAATCAGTTTTCTTAACGAAAATCGCTTTAATTCAGCGAGTGACTCAGCTGCAAACATAACTAAAAAGGATATATTGGCATGAATGATTCGCCCCTCTGCGATAAATGCAATCGCGTGATTGCTCGAATCAACAAGACGAGATGCCCTATGTTCAGACAAATGAAGCAGAGATTTGCAACGGCGGAACTCTTTTTTAAGAATTACGTATTGCATCACAAACTTAAGGGCTAAATGAAATTCACGAAATGCCGGATCGTGAATGATACGACATTTTTGTATACCCACTTGGACTGGCTCTTCAGCCTCTAAATCCTCTAGTGAGGGGTCAACAAGCTCAACAACAATGCAATCTCGGTTGTTTAAGCGCAGCTTTTTGTAGAGCGGCTGAAAGTCAGCACGGGCGTTGTATTTTAAAAAAACCACGTCAACGCGTGAACGCTTAATCAATAAATCAAAAATACTGGGCTTCAAAGCATTCCCGTTAGCAACGACTAGGGAATACGCTGATTTCACATCACTTAGTAATGTGCCATGCTGCTCAGTAGAGAAGCCGATAATTAAGCTATGAAGGGGGGTAGTTCGCATGCTCACAAATCTAGCGGCTAACAAAAAACCGTGCAGCCACCACCCTGACTATCGAAACAAGTTACTTGATCAGCTGTAGCCTATATAAAATCCCACACACCGCTGAAGTCACTTTCTGGCTCTTCAGCCTCGTCTTCTTCTTTATCAATTACGATGTACTCGCAATAAGCAAAACTACCTAAACATTCATCAATAGAAATCAGCTGGATTTTCTCTTCTCGCCCCCCGATATCTATCATCAGCATATCTTCAACCAATAACATATGCCCCGGCAGAAGCAGAGATGGCGCTTCTCTAACGGCCTCAATCTTAGGCAACAACAACCCATTGATCGGCAATCGCTGCGTCGCCTCACGGTTCATAATCGCCTTGATCGAAATACTAACCGCTCGGGGAGAAAGTAACTCGGCCCCAAAGCATAAGCCCTTGTCACGGTAAAAATCCATCCAGCGAATGACGGCAATCTGCCAGTTATCTGATTGATCTGAAGGGTCTCTTAAGGCCAATACTTCACCTACTCTAGCCGAGGAGGGCTCAATAATTTTTTGCCTAAAGCCATAGCCTTTTGCACTACTATTATCAATATGCCACGGTTGAATTTCAACATCACTGTCTTCTAATGACGTCTCAATATCAATATCTACCCAAGGGCTAGATGCTGCCTCACCAAAAGACATTTTTTCGTAAAGCTCATCTTCAGCATTCGACTTTTCTTCATTACTTTCCTCAGTCATGCCGCTTGCCGCAACAATTGAAAACACATCGCTAAGGCGCATTACCACACCGGCCACATCGTTCCGTTCAAAGCGTTTGTTTTTACGACTACTTGATGAGGTTAACCGAGAGAGCAATCGATTAGCGAGCCCTCGATTCAGCATCGGTTGATCTTCGTGTAGACCAAAACTTGACTCAGCGGTCATTTCAATGAAGTCTTTTAAAATGCTCTCAATTTTTGCAATATCAAAAATACGACTTGTTGGTGAATTCAATACCTCGCTTGCCGGCATGAGCGCGGCAGGCTCGTCACTATTGAGCAAGGCAATATGGGCGTAATCACCTGAAATATTGTCTACATCATCTAAGATCGCCACGGTATTTACAACGCTGGCAAAAAACTTTTCCAAACGATCAATTTCGCCCTGCCTCAGACTGTTTGGAACGCCTAAAGCAACGAGGTTAAATAATTTATAGTAAGACTCAATAGTAAAGTTATCAGCCTTGCCATCTGAGCTTTTGGGTATTGTTTTATCTTCGATCTTATTTTCACATGCAAGTAAATACAGGTGGTGAACGTCGTGCCAAATATTGGGTTTACATTTAACATAAACCCCATAGCTGTTGACTAAAGTGCGGCCCATATAGCGAATGGCGCGCCCAATGGCCACGGTTAAACGTTTTTGGCTATCGCCACCGCGCGTTAGCATATCTAGAGCGGCTAGCTGGTAGGAGCCTGCCAGCTCCAGCTGCAGCGCTTGCTTTAAGTCAAACACTTTTTGACTGCGCTCAGGCAAGGGAAAAGAACGCGTTGAAAAATGCCGATCCAAGTTCTCCAAAGCAATATTCACATAAGGCAATAATACCTCTGTTATATCGATACGGGCAGCTGGCGGAAGGGGGTGTTGGTTTAGCGCAACCAAACTTTGGTAAAGGACACGGGTCACTTCACCCATATTGGTTAGTGGTAACTCTTGTACCCAGTTTTTCGCCTGGGATACCGACGTAAGCAACGCCGCATCTGTTTTCTTCTTTATGGGGCTAGAAAGCTGGCTCATCACCATCTCCACCTATTTTTATTATTGGTTGTCACAAACCATATCACCGATCATGGATTAAGTGACGATCCCCCGACGAATGTCGCCATAAATGTTTGAATAACGATCCATTGAAAAACTTATGTTTAAAGCCTGTTTCCGGTTATGATGTGGCGATTCGTTTTTACCGGGAGCAATATCAAGTGGCTAGTTATAACACCAGCGAATTCAAGAGCGGTCTTAAGTTCATGATGGACGGAGACCCTTACAATATAATAGAAAATGAATTCGTCAAGCCAGGCAAAGGACAGGCGTTTAGCCGCGTCAAAATTCGCAATCTAAAAACAGGCCGTGTCTTAGACAAAACATTCAAGTCGGGTGAAAAAGTAGAAGCGGCTGACGTGATGGAAGTCAACGCTGAATATCTTTATACCGACGGTGAATATTGGCACTTTATGGAGCCAACTAGCTTTGAGCAATATCAAGCCTCCTCAACCGCGGTCGCCGACGTTTTAAATTGGCTTAAAGATCAGGAAACTTACATAGTGACCTTGTGGGACGGCGAGCCATTGAGCATCTCTCCGCCTAACTTTGTTGTGCTAAAAATTACAGAGTGCGACCCTGGCATCCAAGGTAATACCGCGCAAGGTGCAACCAAGCCTGCCATCGTTGAAACGGGCGCTGCGATCAAGGTTCCCTTATTTGTTGAAGAAGGCGAATTGGTTAAGATAGACACCCGTACGGGGGAATACCTCTCGCGTGCTAAAGAAGCGTAACGTTGATGCAGTGGGAACCTGACGGCGACCAAAACAGCCGAATTGCGCGCGCAGAGATGCTACGCACCATTCGAGCATTTTTTTATCAACGTCAGGTTCTTGAAGTCGACACACCAGCCCTTTCAGCATCGGCTAACACCGACGCTTTTATAGATTCTTTTGAACTGATCACACAATGCTCAGGTAAGCCTGAAAAGCGCTATTTACACACTTCACCCGAATACGCCATGAAACGTCTGTTAGTTGCAGGTAGCGGGGATATTTATCAGATATGTAAAGTGTGGCGGGCAGAGCCCTCCTCTAGTCAGCACAATGCCGAATTCACAATGCTTGAATACTATCGCTTAGGCTTTAGCCTGAACGATTTAATGGGCGAGGTGAGTCAATTACTGCATTTACTGTTGCCAAGCCTAGAAAACCAAAGTCAATATGTCACTTATGCCTCGCTATTTCTTGATATTTTAGGCTTCAACCCCCATACCATAAGTAGTCAAGCGTTACAGGAGCAGGTAGACAAAAACGTACCAGAATTTAATGGCACATTAGACAGGCAAGGCGCGTTAGATTTATTACTGACTCACCGCATTGAACCGCTATTGCCAGATAATTGTTTAACCTTTATTTATGACTACCCTGCCACTCAAAGCGCGCTATCTACCGTTGAGGGCGCGCTAGATGATCCTAACGTGATGTTGGCAAAACGCGTTGAGGTATATGTCGGTCAATCAGAACTGGGGAACGGCTACCAAGAACTGACCTCAGCAAGTGCTAATGAGTCGGTATTGAAAAATGAATTGGCCACCCGTCAAACGATGGGATTAGCGCCCGTTAATATTGATCAGCGTTTCTTGTTAGCCATGCAACACGGCTTGCCTGAATGCTCAGGCATCGCAATCGGTCTTGACCGCGTATTAATGCTAAAAACCGGCGCAGGCGCAATAAAACAGGTGATTAATTTCAGTTGGGAAAATGCATAATAACAACACCGTAAAATGTGGCATACTGTGCGGCAATTTATTCTGTCAAATACTCTGCAAAAAGCAGATAGAGTTAGCAACAATCAAATTTAAAACTTGGAGAACACTATGAACTTTTTCATCTCAGATGCAATGGCCGCTGATGCAGGACCACAGGGCGGTGGACTACAGCTGATCATTATGATGGCGATCTTCTTCGGTATCATGTACTTCATGATCATTCGCCCTCAGCAAAAACGCGCAAAAGAGCATAAGGCACTCATTGAATCTATTACAAAAGGTGATGAGGTGGTCGCAGGCGGCGGCATTATCGGCAAAGTGACTAACGTGGGTGATAACTTTATTGAAATGAGCGTGTCAGACAACACAACCATTAAAGTTCAGCGCCAAGCGGTTGCCGCTGTCATGCCAAAAGGCACCATGAAAAACCTATAATTTCTCTAATAACAAACGAAGACAGCCCTGAGTTTCTCAGGGCTTTTGCATAACCGGATTATAAAAATGAATCAAAATCCACTTTGGAAATATCTGCTGTTGATTGCAGTTTGTGTCGTTGGCCTTATTTATGCCATGCCAAACCTGTACCCATCAAACCCTGCGTTGCAGATCTCATTGTCCAATATTAACGACAGTTTTTCAGGAAACGAGCGCGAGTCCATTACCAAAGCGTTGGCCGACGCCGATATTGCCGTCAAAAAGCTTGAAGAAGACGATGGCAAACTAATGGTGCACTTTGAAGACACGGATGCACAATTTGCCGCCGTAGACCCTGTTAAAGCCTCTCTTGGTGACAAATATACCGTTGCACTTAACCTTGCGCCAACCACACCTGCATGGCTTGGTGGTGCGGGCGCAGAGCCTATGTATTTAGGGCTAGACTTGCGCGGTGGTGTTCACTTTCTGATGGAAGTTGACATGGACGCCGCATTAGAAAAAGCAGTCACGCGCTACAAAGATGAGCTAGGCGGCTATCTAAGAGAAAAGAAGCTTCGATATCTCGGTGTTGTACGTGAATCTAACAATAACTTAACCGTAAAGTTTAAAGACCAAGCGGCACTTGACGCCGGTTTAAAAGAATATAACCGTCAGTACCAAGGTCAACTTGATTTTACACAGGTAGATGCGGCTAAGGGTACCGCCCTAAATGCCGAGATCACTAGGCAAAACCTTGTGGACATTAAAAAACTTGCGCTACAGCAGAACATTACCACCCTGCGTAACCGGGTAAATGAACTGGGTGTTTCAGAGCCAATTATTCAGCAGCAAGGTCTTGAGCGAATCGTTGTTCAGTTACCGGGAGTTCAGGATCCAACGGAAGCTAAGAAAATTCTTGGTGCGACAGCAACGCTTGAATTTCGCATGGTTGATGAGACAAATAATGCTTATGACGCACAAGCGAATAAGCGTGCGCCTATTGGCAGCTTATTGTATCAGGAGCGTAACGGTAACCCTATCTTATTGAAACGCAGCGTCATGCTAACGGGTGATTTCATTACCGATGCTGGTGCCACGTTTGATCAAAATAACCAGCCAGCGGTGAGCATTAATCTTGATGGTAAAGGCGCTCGCATGTTCGAACGCGCTACCGGCGCTAATGTTCAAAAGCTAATGGCCGTTATATTCATCGAAAATAAAACAAGCATTACGCGTGATGCGGACGGTGAAATTGTTAAGAGCACGGTGAAAAAAGAAGAAGTTATCAATGTTGCCCGTATTCAGGAACAGTTGAGCTCACGCTTCCAGATTACCGGTCTTGACTCGCCACAAGAGGCACATAACCTTGCGCTATTACTGCGTGCAGGTGCATTGGCTGCGCCTGTCTACATTGTAGAGGAGCGCACGATTGGTCCGAGCTTGGGTGCAGATAATATCAATGCAGGTTTTAACTCTGTTATCTATGGCTTCATTGCTGTTTTAATCTTCATGCTGGTCTACTACCGTGTCTTTGGTATCGTAGCAAATTTGGCGCTTACGCTTAACTTGGTGCTGATTATTGCCGTGCTGTCACTGCTTCAGGCAACGCTCACGCTACCGGGTATTGCCGGTATCGTACTGACCGTGGGTATGGCGGTGGATGCAAACGTGCTGATCTATGAACGCATCAAGGAAGAAATTCGCGCTGGCACCAGTCCTCAAAATGCCATTCATTTAGGTTATGAGAAGGCCTTTTCCACTATCACGGATGCCAACATCACCACCTTTATCGCCGCCATCGTGCTTTATGGGATGGGAACAGGCCCGATCAAAGGATTTGCGATTACCTTGGCAATCGGAATTTTGTCTTCCATGTTTACGGCTATCTTTGGTACTCGGGTGATCATCAACCTGATCTACGGCAAGCGTCGTGTCAAAGCACTTAATATAGGATAAATGGCCATGTTACTAACAAAACATATAAACTTCATGGGCAAGCGGAAGATCGCGATGATCATCTCTGCCGTTCTGATCGTTCTCTCTTTAGGCTCGCTGCTGGTTAAGGGATTAAACTTAGGGGTCGACTTTACCGGAGGTACCGTAATTCAGGTGGGTTACCCCACTAACGCCGACATTCCTCAGATTCGCGAAACACTCAAGACTGAGGGATATGATGCGGCCGTGCAGCCGTTTGGTACGGCAAGGGATGTATTAATTCGCCTGCCTGAGCAAACGGGCGTTGATCGCGCTAAAGTCAGTGACAACGTGCTCAACACCCTGCGTGCAAATACAGAAGGCGTTGAGCTACGACGCGTTGAATTTGTTGGCCCGCAAATTGGTGATGAATTACGTGACCAAGGTGGTATAGCTATGCTGCTGGCACTAGCGGGTATCTTGATCTATATCGCGCTGCGATTTGAGTTCCGTTTTTCACTCGGTTCAATCATTGCCCTGCTTCACGACGTTATCTTGACCATTGGATTTTTCTCTATCACGGGCATTGAGTTTGATTTGACTATTTTGGCCGCCATTCTCGCCATCATTGGTTACTCGCTCAACGACACCATCGTTGTGTTTGACCGTATCAGGGAAAATTTCCTTAAACTGCGCAAAGCTGAGACTCAAGAGTCGGTTGATATCTCAATTAACGAGACGCTCTCACGAACGTTAGTGACCTCCTTTACGACATTGATCGTATTGGTATCGTTGTTTGTATTTGGTGGCGAGATTATCCACGGCTTTTCGATTGCGATGATTGTTGGCATATTGGTCGGTACGTATTCATCTATCTATGTTGCTAGTAGCTCATTGCTTATGATGGGTGTGACGCGTGAAGCGCTACTGCCACCGGCTAAAGATGATGAAGTTGATGAGGAATTAGATGCAATTCCTTAATTCAATCTGATTTAAGATTCCGATCTCAATCAGGGGCCGGCAGGCTAATTCGTTCACCCAGCATTGCTGAAGTGATTCATCGAATTTAGTCTGCCGGCCCTTTTGTATGTTGCACCATTGAGCAAACTTAGTACCATTCAAGGTAAGGAGATCTACTTGAACAATACAAGCAAACAGTTAGAAGACTTAGTACAGGTGTTAAAGGATAAGCAGGCTATTTGGGTACTAAGTGGCGCAGGCATCAGCGCACCTTCTGGGATTCCGACATACCGAGACCGGCATGGGCAGTGGAAAGCCGCTAACCCTATTCAGCACAATGATTTTATCCAGCACAAAGCATCAAGACAGCGCTATTGGGCACGCAGTACCGTTGGCTTTTCGATGACACACCTCGCCACGCATAACGGCGCTCACCAAGCGGTCACCCAATTGCAACAACACGGGCTTATCGCACAAATCACCACTCAAAACGTTGACCGGCTGCATAGCGCCGCAGGTGCAAAGGATGTGATTGATTTACACGGCCGCTTGGATCAAGTGATTTGTTTAGACTGTGGAGTAACCAGCAAAAGAGCGGATTATCAACCGCGCCTGGTTGCACTAAACCCTGATCTTACGGCGTACGCAGCCAAATTGCTCCCTGATGGGGATGCAGAGGTTGACGATTATGACATGAGTCTAATTGAGATTCCGTCGTGCGAAAATTGCGATGGAACCATTATGCCGGATGTTGTTTTCTTTGGTGGAACGGTCCCTAAACCGCGTGTTGAGGCAGCGTTTGAAAGTTTGGCGCAGGCAGACTGCATTCTTGTGATTGGTAGCTCATTAACAGTTTACTCAGGCTTTCGTTTCCCACGCTGGGCACACCAAAACGGACTACCGCTGTATGCGATTAATGAGGGCGAAATGCGCGGCGCCGACATGTTCGATCTAATTTTACAAGATTCCTGTGAAGATGCGCTACCAACAATAGCAGGCGCTCTGAGCGGCACTCACTGACACAACACTAAACGCCATACTAAAGCACTACTCGCACACATTAGTCTCAAGCCAGTCGACGAGATGTTGTCCCCCCTTAGGCGAGAGCTTGTAAACACCGCGTGATTCATTTTCAAACCAGCCATAAACATTTCGATATAAAATACTTCTCACTTTGGAATCATCTAGCGCGCTGGATATAATCGATGCTTTTGTTGCACCGTTTTCATGAAGGTATTGGGCTATTTTAAGCGCTTGCTGGCGATAAAAGGTGACCACACCCTGCGTCATCGCCGTGCCGCCTAAGTTTGGATCACCGACGCGATGCGCAAATTCACCCAATAAGCGCTCACGTTTGCGTTTGACCAAGCGGGGTTTGTATTCTGTTGGGTCCAGTGTGATTTCTACCTGAGCGCTTTTATGGTCAATTCTAATCAACCCCAGCCCCAGCATACGCAGTAATTTCAAGACCTGTTTACGCTTCTTTTTTAATACCGTCACGTCGCGTGGCACGCCAATATAGACGATTGAGCTAAGCGAGAGTCGTTCGACAACCTGCAATAGAACACTGAGGTTTAATGAGAGCTTTAACTCAACCAGCAGCGGCTCTTCATCGCCGCGTAACGCCATGACGTCACAATCCATAACCTCACCTTTAACCTCATAACCTTGGCCTTCCAAAAAGTGCTTAAGCGGCAAATAAAGTTCAGATTCTTTCATGACTAACAGCCTACCTCAACCAGACTAATTGGAGAGTAAATAATAATTATAAAAGTAAATTTCCCGAAATAGAAAACCCAGTTTTGGCTTGAGTGAGCGGTAACGCGTGGTCGGCGTTGGCGAGGCAACTGCTAAAATACCCACATCCTTGGCCATCATTAAAGCGCGCTTTAAATGAAGCGGATCACTGATAATAATTGCCGTTGCTAACGCGTTAACGTCCATTATAGCTTTAGCTTCCAGCAGATTTTGACGCGTGGTGCGAGACTGGCTTTCTATTAAAATCGCTGACTTTGGCACACCGCGATTCACCGCATAAGCGGCAGCAACTTCACTTTCAGCATGCGTTTCGCCATCCCCCTTGCCTCCCGTAAAAATTATTTTAGAGGCGAGGTCTTGTCGAAAAAGCGTAATGGCGTGATTAATTCTTTCCCTGAAAACCGGCGAGGGCTTATCTCCAGCAATGGCAGCGCCTAAAACAATAAGGCTGGCTGAAGGCTGAGCGTTATCTTGATTGCCAAAGTTCCAAATTATGATGCCCGTATAGGCTAGCCATATTATCAAGCCTAGCGCTAGCCATAATAAAAACTTTCGAAGTTTTTTTATCATACGATTTATATAATATTCATAAGGCTTAAAACTTTAGTCCAAACCCGACTGCGCCGACGGGCGATAATGAGGGTCATTAGGGTTGATAAAAATAAACTCCATTGTCCCTTCAATCTCAACAAAATCTACCGACATGCGATTGGCTCTGGCAGCAGACTTTTTATCTAGCACTAGCAAAATACCTTGGGATTGAACCTGCTCGTCACCCTTGTCTAGTTGATCATCAAAACCCATCTGATAAGCGAATCCACCGTTTTGCTGCACATCAATTGCAATTCTCAGTGGCAGCCCTGCTGCATTCGACTCTTCTATCGAGTTAACGACCTGCTGCGCTGCGGGTTTGGTTATAGTAATCTCAGTCATCTCTATACTCCTGCACTGGTACAACGCGTCGACTTTTATAATGTGTTATAAAGCCGATGAGGCGTCTAGTCCAATGGTTTTATTGATCTCTTTAAAATGTCAGTAAGATGCCACCAAGACCTTATAAACCCAACCCTTGTGTTCACCAGTAATCCTTTTACGCCGTCTGACGGTATAAAACGTACTATATTTTACTGATTGATCATTAAGCAAAGGCGATGTTTGATTTACTCGTCAAGCAATTTATCAGGCAACAATCGTAACACCCTGACAGCGATGACTATGACTAAAAGCGATAGCGCAGTGCCACCCAAACCAAGCGCCATTTCAGGTAGCGATGCGTGATATGACGCAATTTCACCATCACCAAAGGTGCTGTGCACCGTAGCATTTGGAAATAACACGACAGGGTACAACTGCCCGCCAATAATAAGCACATAAAGCTGGCTCAAACCACCGAAAATAGCCAAGGCAGCAGCGCCCAGCAAAGCGTTTTGCTTATTACGTAAACTTGGCAGCCATATCAATACTAAAGGCACTAGGCTCCCCAATAGAATTTGCCCAAGCCAAAACAGCCACGTGACCTTATCGCCACCACTTAAAATATAAGCCTCAACACCGTGGCGCTCTGTAGCGTATAAATTGGTTACGTGTCGCACTAACTCAAAAAATAACACCAAAACGATGAAAATTGCGAGGGTATAACGCAAACGGTTCTGAATATTTTGTCCTAATTCACATAGGCCAAATCGAGATAAAAACACCAGTACCAATGTAAAAAATGCCGTGCCGTAAACGTAAGAGGCAGCGATAAACAACGGCGCTAGAATAGCCGTATCGTAATATTGACGCGCGACCAAAAAGCCGAAGATTGACCCTGTTCCCGTTGTTAGTACAAAACGCCAAACAAAACCCATGTAGCCTGCAGGTTTATAACACTTTACCACCCACTTACGACGATCCATCATCGACCATAAGTAGGCGCACATAATCACTAAAAAGCCAGTATACAGTATGATATTCCAGGCAAAAATAGATTTGAAATTGTAGTGCGTCATAGCAATCATTAGGCGACCAGCGCGGCCCAAATCCAGCACTAATACCGCTAAACCACCCACGAGAAGCGCCATCGCCACGACGATTGATAATCGCCCCCAAGGTTGGTAGGTTGGCTTATTAAACACCGTTCCTAACGTACCAATATTGGCAGCACCAGAGGCGGCGACAATCAAAAAGATAGCAAAAACATGTGGCATACCCCAGACCACCTGATTATTCATGCCCGTAACGTAATGACCGTGGTGTTGAATATAGAAAAAAGCGGCGACAGCAATCAGCACAACTGATCCAAAAATAGCTAGCAGGCTGTAAAAAATCTTATCCGATATTTTCCACTCAATAAATACTGGCTTACTCTTTCTTTTAGCTATTACCTGTTCAGGGGTGAGTGGCGGATCATCACGACCCATGTCATATTCCCCAGTAGCGCACGCCAGTATTTAAACTAAGATCAGCGCGGATTTGCTGAGCGCCGTGCTTTGCTAATACTTTGCTTATCGTACTTTGAGGGTCATTTAAATCACCAAACACGGCCGCTTGTGGTGGCGCTGCCTCTATACACGCCGGTTGCAACCCTTTATCAATGCGATGCACGCACAGTGTGCACGACTCCACGACGCCAACTCCACGCGGTGAATGAGGCTGTTGATTTTCTAAATTTTCATGCACAAAACTACGCGCTTTGTAGGGGCAAGCTATCACACAATAACGACAACCAATACAGGTATGCTTATCCACCAGTACAATGCCATCGGCACGTTTAAACGACGCTCCAGTCGGACAAACATCCACACAAGGTGCTGTTTCACAGTGCTGACACATCACGGGTAAAGCGGTTTCATGCTGGGTAAGCTTGTCTTTAAAGGTCACCTTTCTCACCCACTGCGATTGTTGCGCGGGTGATGCATGAGGATCATCCCCCCAACCGTGTTCTTTTTTACAAGCAGCAACCATGGTGTCGCCACCGTCCGTGAGTTTATTCGTATCGATTAACATTCCCCACCGGACTTTATTTGTGACCGCCTCATCATCAGGCTTTGCCTTTACTTCTCGCAACATGACCCCTGGCGCTAACGTTACCGCCGCCGCTGTAATGCCTAAGCCACTGAGAAATTGGCGTTTGTACCTGTCGATCAAATCTGACGGTTCATCTGCTGGTCCAATCCGATTGCGAGCTTGACCTTTTAGCGTTGCCTCAACAATCCGTTTAGTCATTGGGCCCCCTCCACTGTTTTTAAGGCAGGCCTGTCTGCATGACACTGAAAGCAATCTAATGTCACTGCTACCTCAATATGACAGGTCGTACAAAAATGCGCTGCATCCGTATGCTTAACCACTTTTTGCGCCGTTGGCATAGGGACATGACAATCGATACACGCATGCAGACTGTGTTTAGCCGTGCGTATCCCGCCGTACACGGTTTTATCGCGCTTGTGTGCCAACAAATTCCTGTGGTTTGTGCGCATTTCTGCAATATGCCGCCTCGTTTCCTGCTCTGTTTCAAATCCCTTAGCCGCTGCCATTAACTCCGGCGGGCTGCTATTGCAACCCACGACAAAAAAGACCAAGGCCAATCCAATAAAACGACAAACCGTAAGAGATGACATACTACTGCTCTCCTTTTTCAATCGCTCCTTGTGTAGCGTTAGCGGATTTGTCGACCTGTCCGGTCAATATTAACGCATCACTCACTAATTGGTGAACGCTGACAATCTGGTCCATGCTGAACCCATAATAAGGAATCACTTTAGTAAATTGAGATTTGCAGATCGCGCAGATCGTCGCCATATGCGTCACTCCATATTTATCAGTGACGTGCTGTAACGCCTCCATGCGGGGAAGCGCACCTTTAATACGCAGATCCATCAGGTCATCTGTCAAAATACCGCCGCCGCCGCCGCAGCAGAAAGTAGCATCTTTAGTGGTATCTTCTGGCATCTCAACAAAATTATTACAAACCGCTTTAATAACATTGCGCGGGAAATCAAACTGCCCATTTTCCTGATCACCCATATTCGAGCCACGTGCCACATTACAAGAATCATGAAACGTCAGGGTCTTATCATCGTTGCGTGATTTATCGATATTAAGCTTGCCGTCACGCAGTGCAGGCCACGTAAGCTCTAATACATGCTGGGGCACTGGGTAGCGGGCGTCCAGAAAATCAAACGGCCCTGCTAGCGTATTTAGGAAACTGTACGCCACTCGCCAAGCATGCCCACATTCACCAAAAACAATACGCTTTACACCCAAGTCTTCAGCCGCTTTGCGCACGCGCAGCGAGATTTTACGCATGTTTTCGTAGCTGCCTATAAACACACCAAAGTTGGCACCTTCTGAGGCATAAGCGCTTAACGTCCAACTTAGACCTAGCTCATGAAACACCTTAGCGTATCCGATCAAGCCGTCCACATGGGGTTCTGCAAAGAAGTCGGCAGACGGGGTGACCAGTAAAATATCAGCGCCGTGTTTATCCAGCGGCAATTTAACTGCGACGCCCGTTTCATCTTCTATATCTTCTTCAAGCCCTTCTAATGTATCGGCTAAAGCCGCCTGCGGCAGGCCTAAATTATTGCCAATTTTATAAACCTTACCAATGACCTCAGTAGAATATTTTTGCCCGCGGCCAATGTGATTTAAAATCTCTCTGGCCGCCATCGACACTTCGGCGGTATCTATCCCATATGGGCAAAATACTGAACAGCGCCGGCACTGTGAACATTGGTGGTAATAGTTATACCAATCGTCTACCACATCTTCTGTGAGGTCAGTGGCGCCCACTAATTTCGGGAAATACTTCCCCGCAAACGTAAAATAGCGACGATAAACTTTACGCAGTAAATCTTGACGCGCAACGGGCATATTTTTAGGGTCTGACGTGCCAAGATAATAATGACACTTATCCGTACACGCACCGCATTTAACACAAATATCCAAATACACCTGCAGTGAGCGATAGCGCCCACGCAAGTCATCTAATTTGTTTAAAGCCTCCTCTTTCCAATTGGGAATCAGTGACCAGTTACCCGCCTCATCCTGCTCAATATCTGACGGGAAATTCAGTGGCGCTTGAAATTCAGGCTTAGCAATAAACGGCCCCGCGCCATTCATGGCGTCAGGCACAATAGTCGGAATATCCACAATGCCATCATCCGAACTTAAAGGAGGTGCTTGGTATTTAGTTGGTTTTCCATCCCTATGCTTACTCAAATACAACGCCTCCTATCATTTTTTTAACTCACTCAAATAATCAACACCCTGCTTATCAAGCTCAGCCGCCCAAGGTGCAATATGACGCTGCTCACGTGAATTATCCACCTGATTAAGACTTGGGCTAAACAGCACACCCGGTGCATGCATCAATTTACTAATAGGGAAGATGATCATTAAGAAAATAACAGCGGTTAGGTGTAGCAATAACGTGAAGTCAGCCGGCAGTGGTTGCCAGTTAAAGTATTTCAAACCTTGGAAAAAGGATTTCACCATCACGATATCTGTTGGATTAACAAACTTCATCATCAAGCCGCTGACGCCTATAACGATAAATAACACCAACATCAGGAAATCAGACGGTGCTGAAATATAACGCACTCGATCAATAAGAAAACGTCTTGCCAACAAAGCAACAAGGCACAGCACAAAGCCAAACCCTGCATACAAACCAAAAGGCTGGATGAAACCTATGATTCCCCAAACAGGATCAAGGAAATAGCGTAAGTGACGAAGTACAATGAGCAGAATGCAGTAATGAAACACGATACTAATAACCCAAAGCAACTTGTCCGCACGGTACAAGCTTTGAAACAAAAACACTTCCCGAGCCATGCGAAGCACCACACCCTTTTGGGTTCTCGGTGCTGGCATGGTCGGGATTTTTAAAGGGGATGGTGTATTCCAATACAGG
>ENA-ORXT01002123-ORXT01002123.1-marine-metagenome-genome-assembly--contig:-NODE-2123-length-24653-cov-8.183919_pt1 | contig 24653 bp, 33 predicted proteins | sample MGYA00237868_ERZ511482 | MGnify/ENA metagenome assembly ERZ511482
GGGGGCTTCGGGGGGGGGAAGTGTAGCGAACGAAGGCGAGCGAAACTCGCATCCGATGTCGGGGGCCCGCGATTTGACGACGGCGGGCGAACCAAGAATAACGAAACACCGACCTCGGCCGCCGCCGTCGGGGATGCCTCGGCGGCAGGCTGCGTGGCGGCGATGACGGGAAGCGCCGCGCCGCCGTGAGCCGACCCGACGACGCCCCTGGCGCCGGCACAGAGGCAGCCGCCCCGGCCAGACATAGAGGTGGTCGGGCGGCGGGGGGGGGGTGGACTGCGACCGGCAGCGGAGCGCTGCCGGTCCAAGGACGGTGCCACGGGGGCGCTGCCGGTGCGGGCGGCCCCGGAGAGCGCGGCGAGGGAGTCCTCAACCGCCGCCAGCACGGTCGAGTACTGCCGCCCCGCGTGCAGCGCATCGATGCGAGATGTCAACGCGGCGACGGGGACGATCGCCGTTCGACATTCAATGCCCAGGCCGCCGTGCGACAGCGGCAGTGCCGCGCGGTCGAGAAGGGCGTGCACTGCCGCCGGGGCGTCGCGGGCGTCAATGAGGATACGCCGCGCAGCGCCTTGCGCATCGAGGTCGACCGATGCCGCCAGCCAAGCGTCCCAGACCAGCGGGAGGGCCCGCAGCCAATAGTTCGGCTGCCGGCCGGCGCATAGGCGGAAAAGCAAGAGCTGGGACTGAAGCTCGGCGCGAGATAGGTCGACGATCACCGCCGTGAGACGGCCGTGATCGGCCGCCAACGAGTCGACCCCCGCCGCAACAAAGTCATCTGACACAAGAGGGATAGAAACCTGCCAAATACCATCAACGTTCCACCGGGCCGGCCAACCGGCGGAGGCGGGCGCGCCGGTAGGGGACCACCCGGCGCACTTTGCAGGAGAGAGCTCGGCGTCCACCGCCGCGCCCGCTGCAGCCGCGGTCGTGAGCCCCGCCGGCAATTTCGCGAGCGCGGCAACGATGACGACATCGTCGTGTACGGCGCGCACGTCCGCCCCGGGGTGGGCGGCAGCCCGGCGCAGCACGACGAGATGCATCGCCGCGGCGTGGATAAGCGGTCCAAGCGGGTCGTCTTGCTGCACTCCCCGCTCGACCGCAAGCCAACGCCGCGCAAGCAGGCAGCCCGCGGCGCCTGGCTTCGGGTCGCCGTCCGCACAGCCGGAAACGCGCGACGGAAAGCTTTCCAAGTCGACCGACGAGGGGTAGTGCCGCAAGAATGGGAAGGCGCGCGTCACGTACGCCGCAGCCGCCGCGAGGGACACGAGGTTAAAGGCGCTCCTAAAGTCAAATTGCAACAGGGCGGCAAGAGGGTTGTGCACGAGCTCGGCAGTGACCTCCAGGACCATCCGCTCGCAGGGGTTGGACACCCCCACCGCCATCTGCGGCGGCACTAGCAACCGCGCCGCCGCGGCACGCACAGTACCAGTGAGGAAAGAAGCCGCCAATTTCGCAACACCTCTAGCATCCCAATGGGGCGCAGCCGAGAAACACCGTTCACGTCGAGCCCCCCCGGCTTGCAGAGCTGCAGCAAGCCCGCCCCCGCCAGCGCATGAGCCGCTAAAGGGGTGACCAGCCGCTCCGCCTTCTCGTCTGCAAGTAGCCGGACGACTCCAGCAAGCGCCGCCTGACCCTCGTCCCCCAGGGCCCGCAGATGCTTCATGCGGAGGCCCGAGGGACCAGGGGCAGAGCCGCGCAGCGCGCGGCGGATGGCATCGACGACAGCCTCGCGGGAGAGCACTCTTGGGACGCCAGAGGCGCGCCCGAATTTGGTCACCGCCTCCAGCCCGGCAGGGAGCGCCCCTCGACATACGCGACGGAAGCAAGGCCCGGCCGGGCAGGTAGTAGAAGGCTACGGGCCTTGTGCCAGACCGCCGTCGCGAAGAAGGCGACGGGAGCGGCCGTCAGCGCGCGCGCGGCCGCGCTTAGCCGGCCGGCACGAACAAGGCGCAGTGCGCACCACTGGGCCGCAGTCACGCGTGCGGGCGTTCCTGGGGTGCCGCTGTTTGGGTCATGGGGGCGGTTTCCGGTCCCGGCTCGTCGGGGACCTGACCAAGACACGCCCGCATCAAGATCCGCCAGCGCGGCCGCAGAGTCGCCAGAAAAAACGGTGGTGGCGCGCGCCGCTCATGTCAGCGGCGTGTCCGAAACCGCTCCGGCCGGGGCAGGGTGTTGCAGGAGAAGGGTGGGAAGAAGAAGAAGCCACAGCCACGCGAGGAGCGGATCGGGACCCCAAAGAGCCCACGCGAGATCGTCTGCGCCAAGCAGCCGCCAGGCGCGGCGCAGAGCGAGGAGGGGGGAAGGGAGCGAGCGGGCGGACGAGGCGACAAAGGGCGCCCAACCATAAGCCGCTGCGGGGAAGGCGGTCAAGAAGCCGCGGCGCGCTCGCTCCCACGCTGCACGATCCAAACCGAACAAATTCGGCGCTTCGACGCGCGTTGACGCGTCCGCGTCTCCCGTCGAACCCGGTGAGGCGGAACCGGGGCGCCCGCCGGCCGCGCTACTCTGGGCGGCGAGACACAGACTCCACCGCGGGTTGGCGCGGCAAGCCGCCTCATGCGCCAACAGCGGCGAGCGGCCCTTGGGGAAGGGGGCGTCGCACCACGCACACCCCGCCAAGCCTAGGTCGGCGACCGTCACGGCGGGCACGTCCGCAATGACGTGCGCGCGTCGGAGGTTCTTGAGGCCGGGCGTGTCCCCAATTGTGGATGATAGCGCGACGCCGCACGCATCCATAGGGCACGCCGACCGCGCGACCGTGCGTGCAGCGGCGCCGACCTCAGCCCGCTCGCCCACTGTAGGGCCAGGTGCAGGGCTATAGGCCCCGCCAGTGAAACGGCCGGTGGGGGTACCAGGCGCCACAGCGTGTCGTGTCGGCCGCGCCGCCCTGGAAGGGGCAGGCCGGCGCGGAAGGGAGAGAGGGGGGGGGGCAGCCGGGGCGGTAGAAACGGGGGGAGGGAGCCGAAAGCGCACAGCGGACAGAGCTGGGTACGGGGGACCAGCCAAAGTGCGCCGCGTCCGGCCGGCTGCCGCTCGGAGGGAACGGCGGCGGGGGGGTCGATGGGAAGCGCAACTGTTACTCATTTCGGTTTGCGTCGCAAACGTCCGAACGGGATGGGGCCGCTTCGCCCCCTGCGCCATTCGCGGCCAGGTCCGGCGGCCCTAGCACAGCTTCAGCAGGCGTCAAAGAGTCCCGCCAGGCCCCTCAAGCTGCCGCTGCAGCGGCCGCCACAGCAGCGCGGGTGCGCGGCCGCGCACCTCCATCCACCATCAGCGGCGTTAGAGGGCGCCGCAGTCGCGCGGAAGCGTGCGCTTGGCGGCAGCGCAAAATCATGCCGCCGCCCGGCAGGGGCACTGCCGCCGCCAGTGCAGTGGGGGCAAGCAACGACCGTCGAGGGCGGCGCGGGGACGGCGAAAGGGAGGGCGCGTCCGACCCCAGCTGCACCCGCAGGCTCAGGATCCCACTGCCGCCAGCGGTAGCGACTGCGGGGGTACACGGGGGCGCTACGAGGGAACGCCCTGGGCCCCTGCGGCGCGGCGGCGTCTCATCCGCCCCGTCAACATGGGTGGGAGGCGCCGCCGAGGGGGTTGCACGCGGCCACGCCGTGGGCCTGGCTACGGCGGGTCGGAAGGTGGCCACCGGCAGCAGGGGAAGCACGCGACCGCGTGAAACACGCACGCCCGACATCGGGGATCCGCGAACGGAGTAGCCCACAACAGGTCAACGGTCGCCCGGGGTTTAGAAGGGAGCCTCCGCGCGCCGGAGCGGCCGAGCAATTCGTCATCGGCACGCACGCTCGCCAGAGGCAGTGCGCTGCCGGAACGCGCTCGCGTCGCTGACGGACGAGGCAAGCGCGCGGATGCCACAAGCGCCACCGCGCCAACAGGGAGACCTTCGGTCCTGGCGTGCGGCTGCCGCTGCCGCCGACCGCCGTGGCTTGGCGCGCCAGCCGGTGGTACGGCACCCTCGCGGCGGGGAGCGACAGGGGCAGGACGCGGCGGGGCGCGCGCTGCCGCCCGGTCGACAACCACGGCGGCGCGTGCAGGGGCACCAACCTGGCCGGTGCAATGCGCGATTCGAACCCTGACATGCGAGCGAAAATCAGCCCGAATGGGGGGAGGCATGGCCCCGCGCAACGCCAGCTGTTCCAATTTGGCACGCAGCCGGCGAAGGCGAAGCGTCACAGCCTCCGCCGCCGTGGCAGGCCCCGACAGCTGGGCGCGCCGGCGACAACGCAAATGTACGGGCGACCAGGGAAGGTTCACAGCGACCTCCCAAAACACGCCTGCAAGGGAGAGGTCGGCCAGGCCCGCGCGGAATGCCTCCGTCGCCGATGCCAGCAGCGTCACAGCCGCCGTCGCGCCGAAGCGGTCGACGTCGACGACGGTGCCAGCGACCACGTCCACGGCGTCTGGTACCAGCCGCCGCAGACCATGCGAACGGGCGTCCCGAGACACGCTTGTAACGTACAGCGTCGTCAGAGCAAGCCGTGGGGCGTCGCCGTTCCGGGGACGCATTAGCGTAGCCGCAGCAGCGGCGGCTCGCGATGGCCGCTTGATCGGCCCGGCAGGAGTCGATTGCCGCGCCGCCGCCTGGGAGGGCGCGTGCGGAAACGCGCCCGCAGCAGCGCGGCGAGAAGATACGGGCGCCCCGCCGAGGGGGGCGCCGGCAGAGGGCACCGGGGCAGGTTTCGGTGCCCCGCGGCCATTGCGGCGCCGGCGCCGGGAGACGAGGGTCCAAGGACCAGCCCCATCGCCGTGCAAAGCCGCCGTAACAACCACTGCAGGGGGCGCATCGCTCGCCGTCGACGAAGGAGGCGCAGCAACTCAGCTGGGCGTGGGGAGCCGACGGTCACAACGAGGATGATCCGCCCACGAAGCGAAGTGGGGCAGCGGCGCGCCTTAACGCGGGGGGGGGGGGGGGGGGGGGGGCGCGGCGTGACCCGCCGGGACCCAGCCCCGTGAAAGCTTACAAGTAGGCACGGCACCAACCGCTCGGCACGCAGCGCCGACCGTGTCGAGCACAGGGCGCTCGCCGCCACGGGGCAGCGTGGGGGCGGATCGGCGTCACACCACCGGGCGGGATCACACCCCCAAGGACCAGGGCGCGCCGAGGAGGCGGCGCGACCGCGGCAGGGGGGGGTGCAGAAATCGGTCGGGAGCAGAACGGACCAATTAGAGGCGCGCTAAGACGCGCCGCCGAGTCCGCGGGCCCAAATTTGGCACTACAGCCGGCGAATGCAGCACGGCCATTGGCCCGCACAACGGCTACCTCCGATGCAGAAGACACCTGGCGCCTGTACTGGCGAGTACAGTGCGTCATCGTTATGAGAGAATCGTTTACAAAAGAATATGGGTCGCGAGTCTCCCATTCCAGTCCGTGTGGGCCACTTTTTGTTCATATTGAGCCGAATCAGCTGTCTCTTTTAACGAGAACGCACTGTATCAGCGGAAGGGCGTTAAGAATCTGCCCCTGGTGTTGACCGGCCTTTCTGACATCAGCACGCGCCGTCGACCAACCCCTGCTCCGAAGGCGGCTACCACGGGCGCCAAGGGAAACAGCCCAGCGGCCAAAAGTGCGGCTGCTCGTGGCGCCTCCGCTGCCAAAACGAGCAAAAGATGCTTTCGAGGGACTCGCGGCACTGCAACAGGGCTGGGTGGGAGAGGGGAGCCTTTCGTCTTCGGCGAGGGCGACGAGGAAGATGAGCAGCCGGCGGCGTCCTCGTTCGACAGAGCGGCCGACGAAACCAAGTTTGGGAACGCCCCCATCCACGTTGCCGTCACCACGCTGTTCGCGGAATATGCCGTGCTCTATGGACGCATCGCGGGGTGGACGACCATCAACGCGCCGCCGACCATGACTCTCGACGAGGCGTTGGACATTGACGAACACTAAATGAACTTTATGCAAATTTTCCTTGCGCCTATCTTGGGCGTGAGCAGCACCAGCAATGTTCACAAGCTCTTGCGACACCTCCTAGATGCCATCCGGACGCAGGGGAACCTCCAAAACTGTGACACTAGCGTGAAAGTTTCGTGCCACGAGCGGGATAAGTCCTACTACAACAGGACGAACAAGCCGAGCGCGGCCTTGATGGGTCAGCTCGTCCTGAATTCGCCGGAAAATCTCGAGCTGCAGCGCCCCCTTGACAAGGCGGATGTGATTGCGAAGGGATGCACCAAGAGCGTGCTGGCGAGCGCTTCGGCCAGGCTGCCGCGAAGGCGCCCAAGACAAGCGGCTGGCGGCTTATCTATCAGCTGGCGCGCATTAGCGTCGGCACCTTAGCTCGTTGGCCGGACCTCGGCGCCCTGGCTGCAGTTCTGGGACTGGACGCCGGACTGTCAGTGCCACTTCTCAGCGCTGTGGACATCGCCGCGCGGCTGGAATACGCTGCGCTACTCCAGAAAACTGCGTGGGCCTATGCGCACTTTTGAGGAGGCGGCTGGTTCGATGCGGCCATGTGCACCCTGGAGGATAACGTCAATACGCGGGATGGGGGTAGAGGCCAAGGGGGAACAACCAGCAACAGCTCGGCGGTCGAGAGGGGTGCCGTCGCGCAGGTGTAAGAGACGCCGTTGAGTGCCATCCACGCCGCCACCCCCCCCATCTTTGCGCTTGTCGGAGGGGTGCACGGCAACTCTAGTGGATCACCGCCCCGCCTTGCGCACCCTCAATTCAGATTATTCCTCGGAGGAACGATTGACGGCAAACGTCAATAGACAACGTCGTCCATTTCATTGCATGAGTCAAGTGAAGTCGCGGTCCGATTGGGCCACGTCACTCTTTAGGCAGGCCATGTCACGAGCAGAGCCGACGGGTGCAGCCCTCAAACTTAAGGTCCAAGACCAGTGGGGTTGCCTGTCCCGCACGCCCCCACCCCACGCCGAGTCAACCGGCAGTGTTCCTGCACTTCTGGGTTGTAAAGCGATTTACGGGCCTTGGTTGGCTGCTCCGTCCAAATGTGACACCTCATTGGTCACAAGTGAGAGTGTCAGATCGGGCATCTGTTTTTTCAAGAGGCTGACAACGTTGCACAGTGACAGGCTCTCATTGAACTTGGCAGGCCAGTGCAGCAATGGCCGTTTCGAGCTGCTCGTATGAAGATCTGATCGGAACGAAGCGGTGTCTGAACTGCCCTAAGGTCAAAGACGCGACGTGCATCACGTCACAGATGCGACAGCGGCCACCACGATGGAGGTGTTTGAGATTCTTCACCGTTCCTGGGTTGGTTCTCCGGAGCTCTGAAAGCTGCAGCAATTAAACGCTACCAGTCCTTCACACCGACATCCCGTGCAAAAGATAGCCGGCGGATACACTTCCGTGCACATGGAGACGTCTGAGAGCAGGAAATGCTCGGATGCTCAGTCTGACAACGTATTATGGCTGCGGGCTCCCTAAATACCCGGAAAAACACAGGGGGAGCTGCTGGTATTGCTTCCTGGCGCACCCAAACCCCCTCAACCGTGTTTGTCTGTGGGCACGTCGGGGCGCGTCAGGAGATCTTGAAGGAAAAGGGGTATAGCTTAGGCTATGTGTATGCATTTGAACCATTCTTTCCCGCAATCTTCTGGTCGGATAGACGATATGTTGGAACTGCGACGGTAAGCGCACGTTTGGCACCTGCAAAATAAATAGCTGGAAAAAATACGCTTCCCTGTACACGCGGCCGTCCGGGAGCGGGAAATGCACGGATGCTCATTCTGCAAACGACTTCTGACTCAGGGCACTCAATGCACTCTGAAAAGCACAGGGGGTGTTTTTGCTTTCACTTCCTAGTCCGCTCAGACCCCCGCAGCCGTCGTTCTTGGACGGAGGCGCCATGACGGCTGTTGTTTTCTGTCAACGTCAAGGGGCACTCTTTTATCTACAAAACAGACCCCACTTGATAAAGCTAGATGGCGCCCCATGTCAGAGACACGCCAACCAGGAAGCGTTGCCGAGGACAACATCTCTCGAAATCCCTGCAATACGAGGCGCGGGCAAGATGCGATCGGCCTCGGAACGTGTCTGGCCGGTGCTGATCCGGCGGTGACGGCAACCCCTGTCAAAGAGGTTATCAGATGGGGTAGAATAGGGGGTTACGACCCAACTTTCTGTCGACCACTCGAGCCTCTGCACGTTGCATGGCAACTTTAAACGATAGTTTGCAATGCCCAGACTCAGAAGAGCAGCCTTGACTAAAGGTATATCTCATGCACTAAAACCTGTCCGAAAGACGATGTGGGAGCGTCGGAAATGGTACTCCAGGAGCCAAAGTCTCTCAGATGACAGACATGGGAGTTCCGGCGGTACTCTGAAAAAAGGGTCTGTGAGTGCGAGAAGCGCCTGAATGCGCGTGGGTCGCGCGACACTGGTGAAGCGCTGCGTCCGGTTTCCAGCTCAGCAATAGCCGTTGCAACAATGATCCAGCTGTTAAATGCAGTCCACTCAAACTGATAGGGCGGATCAAGCCGGCTGGGTTGCATGAGACGAAAAAAGAACACGCAATCAAACAGCAGCCCCCGCTTCGTAATCTGTACGTCCAGCGAGTGATATGAAACGATACGGCCGAGTCCAAGGGCCGGCGCTTAACTTTCTGTCCCGATCGCCAGCGCTTCCGCAATAGTCAGTTTCGACTTCTGACAGGCTGTAAGGCTCGTCATGTACATGCTTACAACTTTTCATGGTCGAGCAGGCCTCACATGCCCATTTTGGCAGCATGGCGTCAACGAGGGCGCCAATAGTATTGAAAATCCGGCACCCTACTGTATCTGCACGCACGACAAAGCTCCAAAATAAAGTCCACACATCGGAACGGCGCGCATAGACTGAAAGCTGGCAAGTTGGTTGTTCTTTCTATAGAGGAACATTCGGTATTGGGTGCGATGGTGTCAGTCTCTGGTGGGCCTGAACATGCGTCGCCGCCAGAGGTTTTAATGCGTGAGATCCACCTTTAGGCGGGACCCCGATGGTTTCAGTCCCACAACGTTGTCGATTTTATTGGCTGAAGCAAGTACCATCACGTTCCGGTTGGACCACGGCACTTCGTCGGCTGGCCCAGGCACGGGCAGAGATGGCACGTGCGCTTGTAGATTTTACAAACCGAGGCTTGTGAGGTCGTGCGGCCAGCTCGCCCCCACCCCATCGGAACCGATCCCACGGTCGCATTGACTTGGTACTGTTTGCTTCTCATCCAAGACAGCCGTCCTCTACCCCCCCCCCTGGCCCCACCGTCCCCCGCGCCCAGTCGTCTTGCATTTTTCTGTCACCCACGGAGACGTAAGCGGGGCATTCCCAAGCGGATGTACCCCCCCTCTTTTTATTGATCACAGCGGCCACTCTCTTGGGGCTGTTGCCAGTGGCTGTGGACGACCGCGGGGGCCTGATCCAACGCTCGGGCGTTTCTTATCGGACAGTCCAAGATGTGGTTCAATGCTTACGTGCTCGGCACCAACGACCTTCCTTACTATATAACCTCCGCTTCGGTGCCATCCTGCCTTTGACGCAGTCTCCGTGCATTCCCGCCATGAGGTCAGCGCACCTGCTCCCCTGAAGCCTTCCGCCTCGATCAACGCCCACTGCTGTTTAGCCACCATCCCTTGTTCCATGCCTGTCTCATCCACATCTGCATGCTTTCAGCTCCCAATAAGTGGCTTACCCTCCCCTCCGCGGACGAGCCCCAGCCTTACTCAACACCCCTCCCGTCACGCCACCCACCACATCCTACATCCGTGCTTGTCAATAAATGCCCGTCATTGTACAAAAAGAACCGATTGCCGCGGTGTCGGAGTAAAGATGGCCTTGTTAAATAGATGCTACAGGCGTAACCGAGACGACCAACAAACGACAACGCAGAGGAGGCCGACACAAAGCGTGAAATTCAAAACAAACGAGAACATCCCCCAAGGACCACAGCACAACAACATAAACCCGAAAGGGAAGAAGACTCCACACAGGCGAGCCAAATTGATGGAAGCTACAAAACGGCAAAGAAAGTACCCCAACGATGCCACGGCCACAGGGCAGCGGGTCCCACTGCCAAAACTGAGAAGCCAACACAGCAACGCGGAACGCAAAAAGGAGTAAAAGAGTACTCAGAACCTGACAAGTGACGAGGGAACCGCATGGGGGGAAACGTCAAACAGCGAGAACTAGCAAGCTGGCCGCGACCGGGATCTGACCGACGCGCCCGCCGCCCACGCCAGCTTGCGACAGAACGTCGCTGGCGAATCGATCTACCCTTGCTGAGGCGCCGGCGTCTCTGGCGATTCGGACCCTGATTCCTTCAGTTGCGCCACCAAAAACAAGAAAAAGCGCGGAAAGCCACAGAAGACCGAGGAGCTGGCGCTGCATTGCGTTAGTGTCTGTGTGTCCGTGTTTCGCCTACTCGACCAAAGCCACCGCACGTTGCTGGCGTCCCGGCACTTTCGCTGTGACTTTCGTGCGCCAGACGTTGACGAAGGCTACTCTATGTCCCCGAAGCCATCGAAAGTATGAACGCAAAGTCATAGAACAAAACGACGCACATTGTACCTCCGCTCATGTTCCGCGACCATCAAAGGACGGTCGCTGTGACACCCCGCTGTCACGCAGTGACGACCCCACGTCTCTCACCGCCCATCCGATTGTCCCACCGCCGCCGCTGCCGGCGCAATCCCGCCGGCCCTGGCGCGAGGCTCCCGCCGCAAGCCCGCAGGCGACATCTTGCTGCAGGCGGACCGGCAGCGTGCGCTTGCTCCGGATCCTGGAGTTTGCGTGCCTGCCGAGCTCATTAGTGCCACCAGAAGCACAGCTCCCATACAGGAAGTAACAGAAAGGTGGGGTTTGTATCCAAGGTGTGCTAATATCTGCGCTTCACGTATTCCGCACGTACCTTCGCCATCAGCGACCACCGACGGGGATGCGCGATGGCCTCCTTAAAGCTTCGGTGCGCACACAGAAGTCTTCTGAGCTACTAGCGCTATCCGCACGCTCCCTGCCGTACTTCAGAATACAAGCACACACCACGCGCGCCGTCTTCGCCACTGTCACAACGGCCGTACTCACGCCTCTGCCGCACCACTCTGGCGCCCCACACAGCACACAAACTCCCTCACACCGCCCCCCCGACTGCCCAACCACCACCGCCGCCAGCCTCATCATACCGGCTGTCGTACCAGGCTCTCATCGCCGGCCCACATGTAACATCTCGTTGCGCGTGGACCGGTGGCGAGCGCCTGTAGTTTATTTGAGTCTCTTCTCCTCCTCTTTGTTGAGGATCGCATTTATTGACAAAAATGTGAGGCTTGCTTCAGGTCAATGCCAACCAGCGGGGAGGAAAGCGTGTGCAATGGTCGTGTTAGTGTCGGAAATGAGATACCGGTTTGGTGCATCTCTCCCGGTACAGTCTTTCTCAATCCCTGTGACATCCTTTCTTGGGCAGAGTGCCTAGTAACAGAACAGCTTTGCGGTGCTGTGAAGGCCGATTGAGCTGTCTTCTGCATGAAGCACCGAGGCTTTTTCCGTGCCACAAAGGGCGCCCAGCATTGGGGAAAGACTGTACCGAGAAACTGCAGTGGGGAGGGCATCGCTGACGGCAGGTTAGATGTACAGTTTGCTGTTCCGTAACGCGGCCTGAACAAAGCAACGGCACATGGACAGCGTAATATATACTTTGAAGAGAATGACCGCAATGGAAAGGAATGGCTTCTAGCTGAGCTGCTTGGGCGTGACGCGCCGTTGCTGCCAGCTGTTCCTGACTGAGACTTCATTCTCAATCGGAATGAAGTCGGGGCTATAGGGTGGCAAGAGCCGCATCAGCACCCCAGCGTCCACAATCAGGGCGATTGCAGCCCGATCATGAACTTGAGCATTGTCGAATATCAGAACACAGCGCTCTTCTGGCTCGTTGGCGGTTCCGCCCGCCAGGGGGTTTTGGTTGCTTCTTGGTGATTTCGTGACGACACCCACACAGCGTGGGTCGCCGCGTAGTCGCCAACGAGGGCTTCGGTGACGATGAGACGACCCCGCGAAACAAGCACCTGGCCATACACATACGCCGCCACGTTGGGAATTTGTTTGCTCGTCAGATTGAATGACCAACTTGACTTCGATTGTTAATCTCTTAGGCGGTGTTAAATTGCTCGATGTATTCCAGGGAGTGCGACGCCCATGGCAAGCTCGGCGGTCTTCAGGGACGTAGCCGATCACGCGACAGCGCCCTGCACCCTAAAATGATCAGCCTGTGAAAACTGCCTCCCTCTACGACGCACGTGCGCCACGCGTTCGCGCGCCACTCGCGATTTCGAAATGCGCTTGCCGCGCTGCCCTATTCCTTTCTCCTGACGCCGTACCTCCGCCGCCCCCTCGCCACCGCCGCGCCACTCCCACCGCCCCAGCCCATCCCCGCCTCCTCCATCACCCAAATCCCCTTTCCTCCCCATTCCATCGTCGGCCGTTCCGCCCGCCAGCGTTTTCTGGTTACATCTTGGCGACTTCGTGGCGACACCCACTCGGCGTGTGTCGCCACGAAGTCGCCAACGGGGGCTTCCGGGAAGATGAGACCCACGCGCCAAAGAAGCACCTGGCCATACAGAAACGCAGCCACGTTGCGCCTTTGTTTACTCGCCAAATTAAATCATCAATTTAAAATGTCTTGTTCATCATATAATAGGCGGTGCTAAATTGCTCGATGTATTCCACGGAGCGCGAGTACCATGGCGAGATCGGCGGTGTCAAGGGACACAGCCAATCACGCGAGAGCGACTCGCACTCCGAAACGATCTGTAGGTGAGAACCGCCTCCCTCCACGCCGCACGCGAAGACGAACTGCGCCCGCCGCGCTGCCCCATCCCCCTTCCCAGGCGTCGTGTCCCTGCCGCCCCCGCGCCACCCCTGCGCCGCTCCCACCGCCCTGGCCCGCCCCTCCCTCCTCCAACACCCCTCCCCCCATTGCCCCCCACCCCAATTCCCCCACATGATTGCCCGCCCCCGCCGCACCACATGGCGCGCCTTCTACAGCCACAGACAGCGATTTGCAGGGCGGGTGACGTGGGGATAGGGGCGGGAGGGGGGTAGGCGGGGGGGAGGAAGCGGCCGCAGGATCAGCGGCCGCGAAGGCGGAGGCGGGCGGGAGGGGGAGGGCGGGGATAGCTGGCGGCGGGGCAGGATGGGGGGGAGCACGAAGGGCAGGGAGTGGGGGAAGAAAGCGTTGGCGAGAAGCTGAGGGACGTCCGACGAGGCCCAGAGCCCGCTTTACAACGCCACGTGCAGCCCTTTCTGGCCCTGTCAGAGTCCTGGGGCGGCCCTGCACGGCCGAGCGGTGTCAGCCAATTAGTTGTCGATTTGCGTTGCAAGACTGCCGGAGATCTGCACAAGGCCTGGCGTCCAGATCAACCCCGGCCGCCGAGGTCGGTCTGCAGCTGACCTCACCATCCTGTGCTGACGGTGATTTCGCCTGAGGGCACCGGGGGCGCGGCCCCTCCTGAATTCGTGAGATTGCATCATTATACAGTGCGTTCTCGTTATAAGAGAATCGTTTACAAAAGAATATGGGTCGCGAGTCTCCCATTCCAGTCCGTGTGGGCCACTTTGTCTTCATATTGAGCCGAATCAGCTGTCTCTTATAACGAGAACGCACTGTAGTGATACACAAGCCTGGGACTCGGCCGTGTGAGCTTGATTCTCGTTGTCTTAGCCGTTGGACATGCCATCCGAACCGAAACTTGAGACGCCAGATCCCTGCCCGGCCATTCCAAGTCGTAGGCTGCGGTTTCGATGGGGCACCACACTGTATCGCCCGCAAATCGCCTGAAGGCAACCAAAGAAGCGCGATGGCAGAACCGCCGACGATCGCCATCAGCGACGGGGTACTCGTTAACAGCGCTCTCCATGCCTCCTCCACGTGCCCACTGCTTGCGGCGGTACTCCCGATGCAGCTTGGACTGCACGCCACGGCCCACCGACGTGCGAGCGCCGGCATCACGACAGTTGTCAACGTCGTCAATGTCCTTCATGTAAACAAACTTTTCGCCGGTCATTGCGTCCACGAGTGGCTGCCACCGACCTGCAAGCTTGTTAACCCACTCGTGCAGGGTCTCCTCCGAGTTGGTTATAGAAGACGGCGCGGTGCTTTGCAGGTGTCGTTCCATTTTGTACGCGGAGCGGAACGCCGTCGAAGGCGCGCATTATCCAGCACTTCAGCGGAATCTGAGCCCGGCTCCAGAGCAACTACTTCTGAACGCAAATTTTCCGCCATCTTCTTGTTGTAGCTTGTTATCAGCCGCCGCAGAGGCCCCAGCACGGCGGCGTGGGCGCGGTCATAGAGGCGGTTCGCGTTCGCGGCGCAGAGAATGAGCAAGTGAGCCGCGCCGTTGTAGACGGAGATTCCTTCAAAGCCGATGTCCACCAATGCGTCACATGCCCCGCCTATCAGGGAGGCGAAAAAGTGGAGCGTGATGCCGATCAGGACGCCGGATGACATTTTCTTGACTGCAAGTAGCGCCGCCATCGGCACTGCAGCGGGGGTCTCGTCTATCGGATGAGGACACCTCTTTTGCCACCCGATCACGCCAGAGAGCCAACTTGGGGTCACGTCGAGGACGCGTCGAACGAGAACTCTTGTAGCGGACGCATGTCACCTCGTGAGTCGCCAGCTGGATGAAGAACCTTGCCACTAGGACGACGCGGTTGCGCCACGCTTTTGTGATGGCCAGTACGAGTAAGTCGCCGTCTCGTGACAGACCGCGTTGAGTTCGCTTCTGTTGTCCAAACAGAGGCCAGATGCTGGGAAGCACTTGAAAAAGGGCACAGAAGAAGATGATCAATTGGTGTTGAATCGATCGAATATAACAGTCAGTAGACCAGACTTTAGCGCTCGCGTCACCATTCGCATTGCCGCATCTCAACCTTGCCCTTACGAAGTCTTCTCCAGGACTGCCTGTCGTCGAGCATGTCGCAGGCATTCCTTATGTACGGCCGCTGCAACGTGTGCACAATCCTCCGAAATATTCTGGCGCATGTCTTCCTCTTCTTGAGCCAATGAGATGTCGTGATGGGCTTTGACCTCTCTATCCGTCAAAAATTGGCCTCAAGTGGCTGCTGTGATTGGCGGGGGGGGGTGAGAGTGTTTTCCAAGAGAGAAGACGAGGAAGGACCCCGTGACGTCCCGCTGCCGGTCGTCCGTGATGGATGTATCCATGACGATGACGATGTCGCAGAGGGTATGCGTCGACGGCAATGGGAGAACATCGCCCATACGGGCTCTGCATTTCAAGCCCGTCCCGAGAGCTCGTACTGCCATGCATGGCTTGATCTTTCGGACGCCAGCTTGCGGGTGGGTGGCCTCTCTGTTAAGAGTCGAACAGACGGACACGGCAAACAGCAAAACTGGCACATCAGAAGTTACGTCCTCCGCTAGAACTCCATAAAAAAAAACAGAGGCATGAAACAGCGCCGCGAGAGCCGACAAAGCAGGGAGTCGCGACGTGCTGAAGGTACCTCTTCTACTGAATCCACTTGGCTATTGTTTATTGGTCGTTCACGTCGGCCAAGGAAGCGTTCATGTGCGACAGTCGATTGGAAGCCATGTAAATTGAGCATCCCAAGAAGGAGCGACCGGTTACCGTCCCGGTTATGTTCTTTTCGGGGGATGGGGGTGACAGCCGAGCGCATAGAGTGTTCGGACAGGGGCGCTTGTCGAACGGGAGCACAACGGTAACGTACCTTTCTCACAACCGGCTCAAGGCCTACTGCGTCATGTCGGCTCCCGGCACCCTGCCGCTGGCCTCTTGGAAGACCTTCTCATAGGAGGCGTACGCTTCGTCATGACCCTGACCAATGGATGTGCGCGACAGGGCACGAGCGGCATCGGGCACGTTGGCGCACGACTCGACGCCCGTGCTCGGATACTAAATCCAGTTGCGGGAGCAACAGCCAAAGTTCAGGGATAAGAGCGACTTGTGGTTTCGGCGTTGGCCACTTGCCTACCTTTACACAATAAACGACTTTCAGTTGGACGTCTTCTCCACCGACGCCACAGGTGCCATAGTGAGCACACCTGACGTGGTGGACGTGGAAGTTCGGGAGCACGGATAGACGTAGGGGTGGCATAGTCGTGGTATCTGCTCTCACATCCTTCCAGCGAGAGAGGCCACGGCGAAGCAGTGCCGCCTCGGTGCCAGGGAGAATTAAATGCACTCATAGAGGGCAGGGGGACAGGAGAGGAGGCCCGAAGAGGCGCAAAGATGAGAACATTGCTACGACAAGAGACAATGCAGCGCGGACGCACAAGACGCTCGAAAGCTCGACTGCCACAAAACCGTGCGTTCTATGACGATATCCGCGGTAGTGGCACGGACGACAGCGGCCATGTGCGTCATGGCCGGTCACGTTGACAAGAAGAAAAGGGCGCACTTTTGTGGCGTCAAAAAGCGCTGGAGCCAGTTCGCGGGGCGCTTTTTCTCAGACATACCTGACCACTTCCATGGAGGTATTGGTGAGAAAAGGTGGGCTGCCACTTGAGCTGCTGCCATGAGACTTTTATCCCATTGTCCGTAGTTACTATTGGGCCCATGGAAGCAGGTTACGTTGCTATATTCCAAGAAGTCTCTGTTTTTTGTGTTACTTACTCGCTAGGTGTGTCACTTATTTCTTGCACCGATGTAGGGTTGGTCAGAACGCCGGGGGTATCGTTAAGGGCGTCGTCAAGGGCGTTACGAGGGCGTCTTCTGGGCGTCGTGCGCCCCTTACGCCCCAACTCAACAGAGAGCGTCAGCAAGGCGTGGCGAAGAGAACTATCTCAGAAGAGTCCACATGATTCACCAGATGGCGGCTGTGCGCCTTGGTTGTGAACAGGCTCCCAGTCTTGACACAATAACGACATACAAGTGTTCAATAGGGCGTGCCACGTAAACCGTATTGTGCACACCGAGGGTGCTACTTGGGGCGTCGTAAGTTAGTTTTGGCTGCCTATTGCGGCATAAGTATTACGACTTATCCGTCACGCGTCCCTGGCGCCTGCCAAAGAGGGGCAACCCTACACCCATGTATTGTCCCTGACGCGATTCTGGATCAACGACGCGCAAAGTGGATCACCAAAATCGTCGATTCCAGCTCGATTGCCCGTTGGTTTTTCTCCCCACGGACGCTGTTGCCTGGATATGATGCCGAACATAGAATAAACATACCTGCAGGAAGCTCCAGGGAAGACGCAACTTTTGGTCCCAGTTGCGCTCGTAGGCTCGAAAAAAAGGGCAGTGATCGATGGGTTGAGCGCACAAAGCGCTTCTCAGCGTCGAAGTGCCCGAAACATTACGGATCAAGTCGATCGATCGGGATCGACGTCGCACCAGGTGGTGGCAGTCTGCGAGCGCGCGCGCTTTCTCTCCCAAGCCTGCACTCCGAAGGCCACCAGATGCCCGCGCAAACATTGCTCTAACCCCTCCCCCCCGAGCACCCCCTGGGACAGACGCCTCGTCGCACACGGGCGCCCACCTAGCCACCGATTCGACCACCTCACCCAACTTAAAAGGTGCGACTGTTGCTCGCAGGCGGCAACACACCGCCGCTCACCGCCCACCACAAACCCCCATCACTTCACTACCTGCCTTCCCCCTCCGACCAGCTACCCCCCTCCCCCAAATCACGTGCCCCCCGCCTGCCAATCCCACCTCAGTATCTTTCTCCCACGCTCCGCCAAGACAGGCGGGCGCCATGTCGTCAGCTACCCGGAGCAGCACCAAGGCAGTCCGCGCCGCTGGCTTGGCGCAGGCGGTGCGACTATCGTCGGCGACCTCCTCGCATCGGGCTGCCCTGGCCATCGTCAATCCCGGTCGGCCCGCGAAGGCGCGTGTTTCCTGCGGCAGCCTGGCGCGAGCGCTGAAACCAGACGCCCCCGCCGGAACTCGCAATCTCAGTGCTGCCCACGAGGTGCTTATCGTGGACGCCATCATGGAATTCCAGAAAAACGGCTTTAACATCACCAAGGCGCACTTGATCGAGGCGGTGGCTGACATCATCAAGGATCTACCGGCCGAAAAGCAGGTCAAATGGAGAGATGGGCGGCCGTCCGAGCACTGGGTGCGCCTGTTCTGCCGTCGGCACAGCATGCGCCTCAGGAGGGAGAACATGCTCGAGTCAGTGCGCGCCCGCGCGATGACCATGGAGAACTTTGCAGCGCACTTCTCGATAATGGCACATCTCATGGAAGAGCACAACATCACCCCAGACCGGCTCAGCAACTGGATGAGACGGGCTTTTCATTTGGGAGGCTCAACACCTCCGGCGAGAAGGGGATATCGGACCCCGCGGTGGGGCAGTCCGTCACGCACAGCGTCTACGTAGGCGGGGACGCCGAACACATCACGTTGGCGGCGTCTATCTCGGCGGATGGGCGCGCTCTGGCGCCTGTGGTGGTGCTTCCCGGGGTGGAAGCAAAGTACCGGACGCTGGTGGACGGGGTCACTCAAACGCCGGCCGATTTCTTGCCCCATGACACCCTCGTGTGCTACCACAACCCCGCCGGCGTCAACGGCCCCATCAAAGAGACGTGGAAGGCCAGCTACTTGGACCAAACCAAGGACTTAAGGGTGACAGGCAAGACGATGGTCATCTTCGACGGGTACGCGAGCCACCTGTCCATCCGCGTGCTGCGTATGTTTCGTGAAAACAACACCATCGTCGACGCGCTTCCATCCCACACTTCCCACGTGACGCAGCCATTGGATGTCGCCGTGTTTGGGCCGATGAAGGCGCACGCGCGGCAGCGCCTCAGCGTCTTCGCCAACAGCCCGACCAACTTCCGCGCCAAGCTCAGCGTGTACGTGGCGCGCGAAATCATTACGCAGGCCTACCTCTTGTCTACCACCCCTTGCAACATCAAAGCCGGGTTCAGGCGCACAGGCATCCACCCCCTCAACCCCAACGTCTTCTCCGACGCCTCGACTGAGATGAGCCGCACTTACCAAGCGGACAGCACCCTACACGAGGCGTGGTCGGACGTGACGTTGCGGTTCTTCAAGGAGGGCGAGTCGCTGGCTGCCAGTGTCAAGGTGCTGAGGAGCGGCAAGGTGGAAACGGGGGCCGGCTGCCACGTCACTAATGCGGCGGTCATTGCCGTGCTGGAACAGCGCGCCGCCGCAAAGAAAGAAGAAGAAGAGCGCAAGACGCAGGTGGCGAAGGCACGTGAGGCGGACAAGGAGGCGCGGGGGTCGGCGCGGGCTGAGAGAGCGGCTGAGACAGCGGCTCGTGTTTCCGCCCGCCTCGCGGCGGGGGAGGCGGCAGAGGAGCGCAACCTGCGGTCGCTTGCGGAGGCGCGCCAGAGGCGACAAGCTAAAGCTCGGCCCTTGGCTGCCCGTCGGGCGGCGGCGAAGGCACGGGACAATGGGAGCCCGTCAGGGTAAATAGATAGGTCACCAGTTCTTTTCTTCCTCTTCTGTTGCACACGAAGTATCCATTTATTCAGCAACCCTATGGCGCAACCATTACCGTACTTGTATGTTACGTTTTGTAAGCAACGGCTTAACGTTCATATGGATCAGGCCTCACCAAGGGTATCAGTTTTGGTGACGAGTACGGTACTCGGCTCGGATCCAGCCACTGAGTATTGGCTGACAGTGCGACTGACTTTCAGACGTCCGAGTGTGAGTATCTCCCGACCCTGACCGAGCGGGTATCAAGGGTACAAACCCTTGAAATTCTGGGCTGTCGGTATCTTTGTTTGTTCTCCGCGCGGGTGCGCGTATACTTTGTTGCTGGAATTACAATTCGGATCGTGGAGTTACCTTGTGTTTTCGGGACGAATTTAGTTGTCAGACGGCTCACGTGGTCACGGCGCCACACTGCAGGATGCTGTCAAGGGTATCGGCTTCGCCAGACTTGAGAATATGGGTAGTACTCATGGATACCCTTGGTGATCCGATGTCGCGAGTATCTGGGGATGTCCCATTCGCCGAGTATGCTTATGAGAGGCGCGTCGAAATATCCCGCGGGTACGAGTATATACCCGAAAAATATACTTGGGCGATATCTTTGCCGAAATACTCTTGGTGGGGCCTGATATGGATCAATAATGTGCCCACGTTCATTGTATTTGTGGTTTCTCCCATGTATTTAACATTTGTTACCCTATTGCATTGCACCCGTTTATCTGAATGTAGGCGTCACCCCCCCACCGCCCCAAGTTGCCCGCGGCGACCGCGAGCACCGACATCCGGGCCGACGCCCCACCTCTCGGCTCTCGTTGCCGGCTCAGACACCCGCACCAGCGTGGGGCGTCACTGACACCGGAACGCGAAGTGCACCTGCGTGCCGGAAAAACCCCCCGCAGAAATATACACAATAAGTACCACGTACGCGGCAGCGTCGGCACATTGTGCGGCACTAGCCATTGTCTCTCAGCCGACAGGCAAAACGACAGTCCCGCGAGCTGCACCCTCCCGCGTTAACCTTCGCTCCCGCTCGGACCTTCCCACTTGCCCAGCCTCATCACTTGCCAAGCGGGGGCTCAACATGAAGTGTGTACTTGCCGCCCGCCGCCCCCCACTTGCCGCCCGTCGCCGCCCGCCCACTTGCCGCCCGTCGTCCCCCACTTGTCGCCCGCCGCCGCCCAATTGCCGCCCATCGCCGCGGCCTCGCGCGCCCGTCGCCGCCCACTTTCCGCCCGTCGCCGCCCACTTGCCGCTTGTCGTTCCCCACTTGCCGCCCGCCGCCGCCCAATTGCCGCCCGTCGCCGCGGCCTCGCGCGCCCGTCGCCGCCCACTTGCCGCCCGTCGCTGCCCACTTGCCGCACGTCGCCGCCCACTTGGCGCCCGTCGCCACCCACTTGCCTCCTGTCGCCGCGGCCGCACCCGCCCGTCGCCACCGCCTCACCCCCCCGTCGCCACCGCCTCGCCGCCCCGTCGAAAGTGTCGAATGATGTCTAGGGGGGGGCGGGGGGGAAGAAGGCGGAGGAGAGCCGCGCGGGAGGAAGGGGCGGAAGGAAGGGGAGGGGGTGTGGGCGGGCGATGGCGCTTGGCGAGGAACAGCAGCAACTCGGTGAGAAGCGCGCGGCTTCCGCGTCGTCGACCATCGATGCAGAGGACTCGATCGGACTGCCCAGAATCATGATCGCCATCAGTTATCAAGTAGCCCATGTAATCAATCCAATTTTGAGTGATCCATCTTCGTGTCGCTGGAGTAACATAACGACGTCAGTGAAACACAACTTCGGCCGACAGAAAGGGCAAGAAGAACAAAGAAAAAGGCGGCACATGCCATAGGCAAAAGAACGCTCTCCTCACGGCCTTCTCAGATCTGCCTTCAGATCTCTTTTCTGACAACATCCCACGACACTATGCTCCATAGCGAGAAAAGTGATCCAAACACGCGTCAGAGACAATACAGTCAATCCTCGATGTTGGCGCACCTCTGCGGCACGAATTACACCTGCCAGCGCTATTGCCACAGCCAGTGCTGAAGGCTACTTCATCAACAATCTTGACCAGAAGCTGCCCTCCTGATGCGATCAATGCAGGTCGGTCTCTGAAATGGAGCTCAGAGCCTTGCGCGACGGGAGAATGTGCCTTGATCGCCTCTCTGGGGGCGATCGTCGGTCGACTCGATAAAAGGCCCACCTGGACCTTTAGCGGTTGTGACAAGGTCGGGGATTGACTGTACGGTCAGCCTTCTCAACGCCCAGGAAACAGGGCAACAGCAACACCAAAGTAAAGAAGGGGAACTGATTGGGGGGGGGAAGAGGGGAGGTGGGGAGCGAGGATGAAAAAGGGTCACATCGCACGGTTCGGCAAGAAGAACGCACAAGGACTCATACACAAGGAAGGGGGGAAAATAGAAGACAGCAGGTTGTAGTGCACCGAGGACATAGGATACGATAAGTGGCAGGGGGAGGGATGGGGCGGGGAGGTGAGTGGCCCAGTGTAGGCACGAGGAGCGACACCCACAAGTCATAGGCAAGCACGTGGGGACGGGGCGGGCTCGCGCGGTCTGGCCAGACTTGGAAAATAACGGGCTGGTACCAAGGAGCACGCGCGCATTGTGGAAGGGGATCAGGAGAGTGCGCCAGGAAATCAGTGGCCCATCATGTTTGTCCAATTATGAATCTTTAAAGCTCCGTGATTGGCCAGAAGCTCGATTTCCACTACAAGTTCGCGGGCTACATATTCTGTTTCAGCCAAACGGGCAGCCCGCGCGCGCTCGACCGCTTGGCTCCCGCTCCAGATTCCAGGCACGTGCGTGGAATACCCTGGCCGTCAGGGCTGTGGCACGCTCGGCGACACATCCATACCGGGCACGCCGGCCGGCTCCATGACCACGAGCACGCATGGGGGCACGTGCCTCCACGTTGCCGTAGCGAGGTGGGCATGGGGCGAGGAAAGGGGCGGCGGCGCCGCCACCGCAGCGGCGGCGGCCCGCTGGCTTGGCGCAACGCCCACGGGCGGGGCCGTCACCCCGCCACGCAGCGCACCTGTGCGCGGCGGGCAGGGCGGCCGACACGGCTCATGGGCGGGCAGGTGGGATCGACTGCCGCGCGACGGGGCGCGTGTAACCGCACCAGTAGATGGCGTCAGCAACCGCCGACCCGTCGCCGAAACAGAAGCCGGCGCGCAGGCACGATCACCCGCGAGGCATCTGGGCGCTTCGATCCTCGGAAGTGGCTGCGCGCGGTCGCCGCGCGCAACTCAAGGCGGTGAAGGGGGGCAGGGCGGCAGGCGCCGTCTGGGCCCTGTGACCCCTGTGGCATGACAGTCCTTATCAGCCACGTATCTCCATTCGCTTTTAGCGTCATCGCCACCCTTGCAACACTGACACGCGTTCAGATCCCTGAGGACACGAATGCAGACTGCCACCTCTGAAACGGAGAGTAAGTTCCTTGATCTAAGTATATGTGTGCATCACTACACTTTGAGAGCACCCTGTCGTAAAGGCCAGGGAAGTTTCCGCTGTGGACTGCCATGACCTTTTTGACGCGGCTGGCAACCGTCCGCGCTCCCCCCTCGTCATGCACGGTGTTACATCTCGCTGTTGCGTGCCGCGCACGACATCCCACACCCTCATGTTCGTTTCCTTTTGCGCAACTCCTCCCGCTCTGCTACCGCTGTCTCTTGTGTTACATTCGTGGACTCCTCTCGATTTCGGCGTCGCTTTTTCTGTTTCCTCTGCTCCTCCTTTATGTTTGGGCGCCTTGTGTCCAGCACCAGCCTACGCCTCTCCTCCTAGTTTTCCTTTTCTGTAGGCAGTCTTTCGTATGTGTTCCTGTAGGACCGCCAGTCAGGGTGGGACAGAGAGAGAGTGTACGAGCCAGACGAGCGAATTATAAAGCGTATTTACAAACACAACGGAGAAGTCCGAACTGGCATTCTAGCCACTGAGCTGAGAGGGTTCGATCACGAGAGAGGCACGGGCTGGCACGTGCCAGCGAACGTCTGTCGACCCTCACACCCACCTCACATGCATATGACGGGGGGTGTTCGGCAAAGTGTCGGGGTCGGTTTCCAGGCTGGAATCGCCTGTCGGGGTTTGGTGTGTTTATTCACGCTCATTGCTGATCCCCAAATTTTGTCCAGGGGGACAGAGACAGAGACTGACTGTGGATAAACGCACTCTATTGGTCTAAAACGACAGTAAGAAGGAATCGAAGCCAATAGAAAGCCCGCATTTGGTGCAAGGACCTGGCATTCAGCAGAACTCACTGTTTGTTGCCGTTTAATCCGCTGTTCTGGGGACGGAGCGAGCTGCCCACGTGAGATCTTGAGATTTTCTACTGTCTCCTTGAAGGAGCTGATGTTGATTTCCAGGCTGTATGGGCACATGTAAGCAATCAGGACCACCAAGCCAGTCCTAGGGGCGCACCGTAATGGTGGACAGAGAACACCCCAGTAACACCCCAGTGACACCCCAGTAACGACCCGGTAACACCCTAGTAACACCCCGGTAACACCTCGGTAACACCTCAGTAACATCCCGGTAACACCTCAGTAACAACCCAGTAACACCCTAGTAACACCCCAGTAACACCCCGGTAACACCTCGGTAACACCCCAGTAACATCCCGGTAGCACCCCGGTAACACCTCGGTAACACCGCGGTAGCACCTCAGTAACATCTCGGTAACACCTCGGTAACACCCCAGTCACAGCTCAGTAACACCTCGGTAACACAACAGTAACGCCTCGGTAGCACGCCAGTAACACCTCGGTAACAGACCAGTAACGCCTCGGTAGCACACCAGTAACACCTCGGTAACACACCAGTAACGCCTCGGTAACACACCGGTAACACCCCGGTACCACCCCAGTAACACTTCGGTAACCTCGAGGCGGTCGTGACGGGCAAGGGCGGGGAAGTCGAGACGCGCAGCTGGCGGTTGCGGACGGGGTGAGCGGCGGCGCGGCGCCCGCGGGACGCGCTTTTTTCGAAGCAGGCGCGGCACGCACCCAGACGGCCCGGGTAGCAGGGATAGGAGCGAGTGCAAACGGCGACGGGCGTGGGGTACACACGCCCACAAACAACAACAAACACTGTATCTATGTACTCCCGTGCGTTACCGCAGACACCCGCGCGGTGGGCGTGGCGAACGCTGTTTGGGGGCAGCACGCACCCTCGACGGCGGCCGCCGTCGGCGCCCACGCGCCCGCACCGCCCACCCCAGCGACGGCACCCGCCGCGCCCACCATGACCCGCCTCACCCCCCACC